>Ga0256826_1002163_pt1 | contig 12086 bp, 12 predicted proteins | sample CV79metaG_FD_185975 | JGI IMG/M metagenome (GOLD analysis project Ga0256826, IMG submission 185975) | Hydrothermal vent microbial communities from East Pacific Rise, Pacific Ocean - CV79 | ecosystem: Environmental > Aquatic > Marine > Hydrothermal vents | place: Pacific Ocean: East Pacific Rise... | reverse complement strand
GCTTCAAGATTACGAGAAAACTTCTCCCATGTTCCATTTTTACTTCGTGAACCCAAACCTATTTTGATATATCTTTTACTATAAAGCCCCTTATCTCTATTTTTATAATCATAAAATAAAGTACGAACACCTTTTTTAGTTTTTAAATAAACAGTGATTTTAAACTTTTCAGAGAATTTCATAGACCACATTAATTTTTTCTCTCTTCTATTACTCCAATCTTTATCACCTAACATATAAGAGTTAAGTCTACCATCCCCTTTAAAATCTATCACATAAGCATGTTTATCATCATCTATAACATTAGAGACTACAGCACCTGTTGGTTTGTTGTCATAAACATGCCAGTTTCCAACTGTTCCATCTTCTCCATCAAAGTAGACAGTTGCAAACGATATTGTACTTAATGATAAAATCATTAAGAGGATAGTAAATCGTTTTTTATAATTCATAGTTTGTTCCTTCTTAATTTTAGAAACATGAAAAAACATGTTTTTTTTTATTATATTATATTTTGTGTTAAGAAGGTGTTAGTTTTTAAGTTTAATTTATGGATGAAAATAAATCTATTTTAACCCTTTAGCTTTCAAGTAAGCAAACAGCTCTTTATCCTCTGCACATATATTATAATCTGAAAGGGTATATCCTTCTGAGTCTTTTAAATTAAGGTCTATATTTTTCGCGACCAACACATCCACCACAGCTTTGGACTTTTCTATTGAATCAATGGTACAAATTTCAGAAAGAATACTGTCCCCCTCTGCATCATTTATATTGATATTTGCACCTTTATCTAAAAGCATAGCAACATGTTTGGCTAAACCAGAGCCAAGTGCATAACTTAAAGCTGTAGCACCATATTTATTTTTTTCATTAACATCGACCCCCTTTGCCATCAATAAATCAAAAATCTTTTTATCTTCTGGTTTATCAAAAATAAAAAGATTAAAAAAGGCATTCTCCCCATCACTATTTTTTATATCAACTCTTGCACCATTATCTAATAAATATTTTACATTTTCAAAATTACCAAATAAAACAGAATTTATAAGGGCTGTTTCACCATTTTTGTCTTGAAAGTTAATGTCCTCCCCTTTTACCACATGTGATTTAAGATCAGATAGGTCATCAAACATCCCTGTATCTGCTATATTTAGAGGGGTACATGCCGAAAAGAGTGTTGACAATGCCAATGTTGTAAGTAGTTGTTTTGTAAATATCATGAAACACCTTTGATTAATTTAATTTTATAATTATACATTAAGCAAGTCTAAAAAGTTTGTAAATAGTTGGTAAATTTTTCCATATATTGGCTATGATTACAAATTACTAACTAAGGCATACCATGAAAAATATTTTTCTCTTTATTATTTTTATTATCTTAATCTTCTTTTTTATACTTTTTACCAACAAAGGAAATGAGCTTCTTAAACCCCAAATTCAAAACTATTTACAAGCCCAAATGGAGAACAACGAAACCATAGAAGTAGAAAAGTTCAATCTAAGTTTAGGAGAACTTTCTACCTTAGTGGTTTACAATAAAAACACCAAACTACAACTCAATGGAGACTACTCTAGCCTATTTAAAAGTTTTGATATGAAATACCATTTGGTATCAGATAACTTTAAATACAAAAAAGTATCTATTGAAGAGCATTTAGATATCAACGGAACAATTGTTGGCGATATTTCAGATAAAACCTTACATTTCAAAGGTGATGCACACAGTGAAATGGGAGATTTAAATTTTGAAGAGAGTAGCTATCATCTAAAAAACAAAACATTAGAGAGTGACTATCTTCTCTACCTCAATGATTTATCAAAACTAAAAAAATATACCAAACAACAATTAGAGGGGAACATAACCGTAAACGGTCACATCAAAAAAGAGAAAAATCTCCTTATAACAGGGGAGATAAAAGACTTGGATGGGCTTATGACCTTTACACTCAAAGAGAAAGATTTAAAAATAAATATGGACAATCTTTCAGCTCAAAAAGTGATGGCGATGTTACGTTATCCCCCAATATTTAAAGCTTCTATGGTGGGTGAGGTCAACTATAATTTAAAAAAGAGAGAGGGTGAGATAACAAGTCAACTCAATGAAGTTCAGCTTCTCCCTAATAACTTAACAAATATTGTAAAAAAGTTTAATGGTTTTGACATCAGCAAAGAGAAGTTTGATGAAAGCCAATTTAATGCAACCATCCATTCCGAAAACATTGTTTTTGAATTTAATGCTAAAAATAAAACAACCAATATTTCCCTCTCTAAAGCCTACCTAAACCAAAACAAAAAAACCATCAATGCCCAATATAACGTTGCGATTAACGGTAAAGATATTGGTGGACGAATTGAAGGGAGTATTTATGACCCAGACATAAGTGTAAACTCTTCCCAATATATGAGAGAAAAAGTCAACTCGGTCATAGACAAAAACAGTGAAACACTCAAAAATATAGGAATTGGGGAAAAAGAGCAAAAACAAGTTAAAGATTTTTTTAATTCTTTGTTTCAATAAAAAGAATAATAAAAAAATAAAAAGTTTCATTTAAATCTTTACCATCTATTGGCTATAATCACGCAAGAAAAATAGGGAGAACCGATGCAACACCTTGTGGATACCAATGATTTTAATGAAGAACAGATAGAAAACCTAATGAGAGATGCCAGAGCATTTAAAAAACAGATGCCAAGTCAGCTACTACGTGACAAGTTACTGATTACACTTTTTTTTGAAAGCTCTACACGAACACGTAGTTCGTTTGAAATCGCTGCCAAGCGTTTGGGTGCATCCATTGTACACCTTGACCCATCAAAAAGCTCTACAAGCAAAGGGGAAAGCTTAGAAGACACCTTTGCAAACCTTTGTGCCATGGAGCCTGATGGGGTGATTATTCGCCATGAATTTAACAATACCCCTAAAAAACTTGCCGACAAAGAGTTAACCACCGTTATCAATGCAGGGGCTGGAAACTATGCCCACCCTACCCAAGCTTTACTTGACTACTTTACCATGATGGAACATTTCAATGTAGAACAGATTAGAAGTCTTAAGGGGAAAACCATCGCCATTGTGGGTGACATTGTAAGCTCACGTGTAGCAAGTTCAGGGATTCGCCTTTATGAAAGGATGGGTATGAATGTGGTTTTGGTTGCCCCCAAACCTTTTATGCCAGACAACGATTTACCAAAATATGAACATCTTGATGAAGTGATAGATAAAGTAGACATTATCATGAGTTTAAGAGCACAATTAGAGCGTCATAAAGCTCCTATCTTTGAAGACTATGATGAGTATGCAAAAGAGTATTGTATCACCCAAGAGCGTTTAGGAGAAAGAGATATTTTAGTACTTCACCCAGGCCCCGTTATGAGAAATATTGATATTTCCGATGAGATGTTAGATGACAAACGATGTAAAGTACTAACCCAAGTTAAAAATGGTGTTTTTGTCCGTATGGCAATTTTAAAAGCATTATTATTAGATAACTAATGGAACAAATTAACAAACTCGCTCAACAGAGAGAACCTTTTTTATTTATTCTCTCTTACAACTTAAAAGAGCAGTTTGTTCAACCCCTAAAAGAGCTTGACGATGATGTTTTTTTTAAAATAGGAAATCAACGTAACTATCCAAGGCAACCGAGAGAAAAAGCTTACTATTTAAACAAACATCCTGTAGATTTTCAAACCTATCAAGACTCTTTAGAGAAAGTCTTAGAGGAGATTCGTTCTGGCAATAGCTACCTACTTAACCTAACATTCAAAACCCCTATAGATACAAATCTATCACTCAAAGAAATTTTCACGTATGCCAAAGCAAAATACAAACTCTACTTTAAAGACCAATTTATCTGCTTTTCCCCTGAAAAATTTATAGAGATAGAGGGGAATACCATCAGTACCTACCCCATGAAGGGGACGATAGAAGCCTCTATCCCTAATGCCAAAGAGAAAATCTTAACCAATGAAAAAGAGATGGCTGAACATGTGATGATAGTAGACTTGATGCGAAACGACTTGGGTATGGTGGGAACAAATATCCAAGTGGAACAGTTCCGTTATGTTGAGGAAATTACAGCTGGGAAAAAAAGGCTTTTACAAGTCAGCTCAAAAATCACAGCCAAGATTCCTGAAAATTGGAAAGATAACTTGGGGGAGCTTTTAAAAACATTACTTCCTGCTGGTTCAATTACAGGTACACCCAAACGGAGTACTGTTAATATTATAGAGAAGATAGAAAACTATGAGAGAGGTTTTTACACAGGAGTTTTTGGTATTTTTGATGGAAAAAATCTGTATTCAGCCGTGATGATTCGATTTATTGAACAAGAAAATGGAAAACTTTACTATAAAAGTGGAGGAGGTATCACCATAGATAGTGATACCAAAAGTGAATATGAAGAGTTGGTAGATAAAATCTATCTACCAGTATAAAATATTATAATCCGTGAACTAAAAATCCATCACCTCTGTTAGCAATAAATCTACGGGCTTCCCGTTCGGAAGAGAATCCAGTCAAGATAGCTTTATAAATACGTTTACCATTACTTCTACCTGATTTAACCATTCCATTATATTTACTACTTGCTGAATTTGCAACACTTCGAGCTTTTGATTTACTTGAATATGCTCCAATTTGAACACCAATACCATTAGAATTTCCACTATGACTTACTGCTGTTGTTGTTCCGTAAGGGTTATTTACAGTGTAATTTGTTTCATAGTTATAAGAGGATGAGCTTGAAGATGAACTTGATGAAGCAGAAGAGTATGATGAACCACCTTTAACAATAAATGCTCCAGGGAAACGACGCTCTTTTAATCTGTTGACTTCTGAAATAGAAGAGATTCCAGAAATAATTACTTTATTAAGAGAACCACGTTTTATATAAACACTGTATTTAGGATCTAAACTCAAAGAATTTTTAAACTCTTTAGCAGCATAATAATCTTTTAAAGCAGCTATTTGTAAATGGATTCCTCCCTGCTGAGATGAAGAACTACTACTTGAAGAAGAACCATATGAAGAACTAGGATAACTGCTTGTTGCTGTTGCATAAGGGTCAGGGTAACTGCTACTTGAAGAAGAAGATGATGATTGACTTGCATATGGATCAGGATAAGAGGTATCATTCCCATAAGGATTATTATAAGCACCTGTATCAGAACTTGCTGGTTGAGTAGTATAAGTATCTGTAGCTTGAGGAGGGTATGTTGTTGATTGAGGGTATGTTGCGTGAGGATAAGTTGTATTAACAGATGCTGTATCAACAATAACTGGTGCTGGGGTATAAGTATCTGTTGTAATCACTGTCGAATCTGTTGTTGTATCATTATACACTACACCTGAGGAACTTGTGTTATTAATTGCATCATCATAAATTAGAGGTGCTGCATCTTCATATACAGCTTGGGTGGTACTAGAAGTGGTATCATAGACAGGTTGAGTATTATCATATACTGCTTGGTGTTGGGTGTTATTATATACTGGTTGAGAGTTATCATAGACCACGGTTTCTGTCGTAGGCTTTTTTACACACCCTGTCGTGAGGATAGCTAAAGCTGCTGTAGAAATAATTAAACCATTACTATATTTCATATGTTTCCCTTTAAAATGTTTTTCTTATTATAACAACCTCTTGATATTATAAATATTAATATTTTGAAATAACTATAAAGATTTATTTTCATTATTTATTATTATTATTCGTTCTCTCTTTCCTACTTGAAACTGAAAAACGTAATAAATCATCGGTACTTTTAACATATGATGGTAAGTTTTCAAAGGTTAATTTCAACAATTTTGCTGTCGCTAAAGCATCACTATAAGCACGATGATGCATATGATCTCCAAGCTCCAACGATTCACTTAAATAGGCAAGACCATAACGTTCACTCTTTATGGTTCGTCTCGCTAAATCTATGGAACATAGTTTTTGATTTCCAATACTTCCCAATCCAAAACGATCAAAAGAGTAGTTTAAAAAGCCATAATCAAAGTTTGCATTGTGTGCAACAAAAACAGCATCTTCCATAAACTCACGCAATTTTGTTAAAACAGACAAATGGCTAGGGGCATCCAATAAATCAGCTGGAATAATTCCTGTGATTTTAGAGATATATTCAGGTAGATAAGCACACTCAACAAAACTCTCATATGTACCTATAATCTCACCATTTTGTACCATAACAGCACCCACTTCAATCACTTGTGAGGCATCGGGTTTACTTCCATTGGTTTCTATGTCAATGACACAATATTTTTGCTCACTATAGGGGATAAAAAAACTCTCTAAACGATAGTTTTCTCCATCTTCGACAATGGGATAACCTGCGGCTTGTAAAAGAAAAAACAAGGTATCACTACTTTCAAAAAGTGTGGTATGTTTTTTAACGATTCGTCTGTATGATGGTGCTGATAAATAACCTTCATTTCTTCTAAAAGCTGAGGTTAACTCTTCATAAACTTTTTGCATTCTTTATAAACTTTGATACCTTTGCATAATCTTTTCGACCCTTGATTTTTTCAACACCTGAGCTTACATCTATACCATAAAAGCCATACCCTTTAAGCTCTGATAAGTTATCAGGATTTAAACCACCTGCTAAAATAATTTTAGAACAATCAACACCTTTAAACCATTCTAGGTTCAAACGTTTTCCTGCCCCACCATACTCTTCACAATAGGCATCTACTAAACGATATCTATCGGCATACTGCAAGACATCTTTCGCCTCTTTGGCACGAATAACAGGCATCGCTTTTGAGCCTATCATATCTAAAGCCTCTTCATCCACTTCAAAATGGATTTGACACAATGTCAAATCACAATACTTTGAGATGGTATCAATCGTATCAATACCTTCATTAACAAATAGACCAACTCTCCCTATAAATGGAGGAAGTTTATCTATAATTTTCTTTGCATCACTGGGGGTAATATACCTTGGTGATTCTCGATAAAAAACAAAACCTAAAGCATCAGCCCCTGATTCTACAGCTTGTATTGCATCTTGAAAATTGGTAATTCCACAAATTTTTACTCTCATACTTCTTCTCCTCCTCTTTTCCCTTAAAGCAATTATTGAAAAAAAATTATACCTTTAAAGTATCAATAGCGTGCTTATAACCCTCTTTGTTTCCAAAAACATAAGAACCAGCAACAACAATATCAACACCTGCATCTTTTAAATCATGGATATTTTCACCATTGACACCACCATCAACTTCAATAAGACACTCAGGGTTATGCTTTTCAATTAACACTTTAAGTCGTTTAGCACGTTCTAATACAGAAGCAATAAACTTTTGTCCCCCAAAACCAGGATTAACTGACATCAGTAAAACCATATCAACATCTGCCAACAAAAACTCGACACTCTCAGGTGGAGTATGTGGATTTAAAACGATGGCTGGTTTAATCCCCAAAGAACGGATATGCTGTACCAAACGATGTGGATGTTTCTCCTCCTCTATATGGAAAGAGATATATTCAGGTTTTAAGGGGGCAAACAAATCAACAAAAAAAGTGTTATTTTCAACCATTAAGTGAATATCCAATGGTTTTGTGGCAACTTTAGCAACAGCAGAAACCACAACAGGTCCAATGGTTAAATTGGGAACAAAGTGTCCATCCATCACATCAACATGAACCAAGTCACACCCATCATCACAAATGGCTTTTACATCACGTGCTAAATTCCCAAAGTCAGCAGACAGAATACTTGGAGCTATTAACATTTAAAGTCCTAATTTTAATTTTCAGGTATTATAACCAAAGAATTCAACAAGAAAACAAAAATTACCCTATTTTAAGATATTTTTGTCTATAATTGCAAAACTTTTTATGGGTGCTGTTTTTTAACTTCTCCATAACACTATTAATTACAAAGGTATTAACATGGCAAGAAGATGTGATGTAACAGGAAAAGGTCCATTGGTTGGAAACAATGTATCTCATGCAAACAACAAGACTAAAAGAAGACAACTACCAAACTTAAGATCTGTAAAGATTACTTTAGAGGATGGTACAACTAAAAAAATTAAAGTTGCTGCGTCTACACTTAGAACAATGAAGAAAAAAGCTGCTGAAGCTACAGCTGAAACAACTGAGGCATAGTCCTTAGCCTTTTCAGATAACTATTTTGGCTACACAAAATAGAATAAAAAAGTTTCTCAACTGGCGAGAAACTTCCAAACCACATATAACTCTAAGCGATGAGTTATATGTACTCTTAGCACCTTTCAGACTTCCCCTTATTTTAACTGTTTTGACCATGATGTTTGGTACATTTGGTTATATTCTTATTGATAACATGTCTTTACTTGACGCACTTTATCAAACAGGTATCACCTTTACCACTGTTGGATTTGGAGAGATTGCTCCCATTTCAGATTTAGGACGTATGTTTACCATTTGTCTTATTATCTTTGGTTTTTTAGTCTTCTCTGTTGCCATTGGTATTATTGTTGATGTATTAAACAAAGGTGAACTATTTAAAGTTATAAAGGAGAGAAATATGCTTTATGATGTTGCACGACTTAAACAACATTTTGTTATCTGTTATCATAATGAATTTACCATTCAAGTGACCAAACATTTACGCGAAAGTCATCTCCCATTTGTGGTGATTGACCCGAGAGAAAACCTTGCAGAACTGGCACTTAAATATAATTATCCCTATTTTGTACAAGAAGAGCCCCATACAGAAAAAGCTATTTTAAAGTCTCACCTTTCATCAGCAAAAGGGATTATCACACTGGCAGACAATATTGCAGACAACATTGCAACCATCGCATCGGTACGTCTTTATGAAAAAGAGATTAACAGACGAAGACCTTTTCTTATCATCTCAAATGCACCAACCATTTCAGATGAAGAGAAATTATTAAAACTCGGTGCTGACAAGGTGGTAACCCCTACCAATATTATGGCACAACGTATTAATGCCATGGCAATTCGTCCCGATATGGAAAACTTACTACAAGAGTTTTTATACAAACAAGATACACCCCTAGATATGGAAGAGGCAAGGGTCACAAAAACATCTTGGTTAACACTGAAAAAAATCAAGGAAGCCTCATTTAGAGAGATAGCCAATGTTACCATTATTGGTCTACGTCATAAAGATGGAAAATTTATCCCCATGCCAAAAGGGGAAACCATCATTACAGCAGGATCAAAACTTTTGCTTATTGGACCAAGTGAAGGTATAAAAAAAGCCAGAAAAATAATAAGAAAAACCATAAAACCAAAGGAGATGAACTAATGTTTAACCTATTTTCACTAAAAAATGGACTTGAAAATGTAGAAGGTTTCTACTGCGACGGTGTAAATGTTGGAATGAAAACAAATCCAGCAAACTCAGGAACATCTGATGTCGATGGAGATGTTGCCTTTATACGTTCTAAGGTAGATTGCGATATTACCTCACGATTTACATCAAACAAATTTCAAGCAGCACCCATAAAGCATTACCAAAAGTATCCCAAAGATTTTAAAACCAACTTTATACTGATGAATGCAAAAAATGCCAATGCAATGACAGGTGAAAAAGGGGTAGAAGATATAGAGTCTATTTTTGAAAAACTCGATAAATTCCATACCCTCACCAATCCAATTATGTCCTCAACAGGGGTTATTGGTTACCGTTTAAATCAAGAAAAAATCACCTCTGCTTTTCAAAAATTTGACTATAACGCTAAAAATTCAGATAAAACAGCCCGTTCCATTATGACCACAGATAGTTTTAAAAAAGAATTGGCATTCAAAATAGAACTTGACGATGGTACAAGTTTTAATATCGCAGGTATCTGTAAAGGTGCTGGGATGATTAACCCTGCCATGGCAACCATGCTCTGTTTTATTATTACCGATGCTGATATCCCTAAGGATGATATGGAAGAGCTATTGTCTGAAGCAACCGAGGGTTCATTTAACCGAATCTCTGTCGATGGTGACACCTCAACCAACGACACCATTATGCTTTTAGCCAACAAGGTTTCAGGGGCTTACAACAAAGAAGCTTTTAGAGAAGCGTTAAATAAAATAACCTTTGAACTTGCCATGATGATTTTAAAAGATGGTGAAGGGGCAACAAAACTGGTAGCGTTTGAGGTAAAAGGTGCTAAAAATAATGAAGAGGCAAGAACAGCAAGTATTGCTCTTTCTAATTCACTTTTAGTAAAAACTGCTCTTTTTGGTGAAGACCCAAACTGGGGACGAATCGCCTCAACCATTGGAGCATCTGGTGTTGAATGTGATGACACCACCCTTACTATCCATTATGATAATCTTCTAATTTACTCAAATGAAAAAAGAGAACTTGATAAAGAGCGTGAAGATAAAGCCTATATTATTATGAAAAATGATTCATTTAAAGTGGTCTGTGATTTAGGCTTAGGGGAAGGAACTTATACCTCTTATGGCTGTGACCTCTCTTATGACTATGTTAAAATCAATGCTGAGTATCGAACATAATTGTTTTATACTCACAAAAATAAATAGCTAAAACTTTATTTAAACTTAAATTTAAAAAATAATTTAAATTATTAAATATTTTTAACTTAATTGGATAGATTCTATACTATAATTAATTAGTAAAAAAATTAATTATAGGATATCGTTTTGTTTGTAGATATAAACTCCCACTCATCATACATTTACTTAAAAACACTCTTTATTGCCACTGTTCTTATGATTACGATTAGCCCTCTATTGTGGATAATGTCCAAAGGTGACATCAATTGGCTTCTCCTTTCACTTATTTTATGGACATTGGGTAGTATTATTATTTTTTATCCATTTATGGAAGATGTTTTCCCTTACATGCTAACTAAAACTGGTTTTTTTCTATTAACATCTATCTTAATCATCATTAGTACATGGTTTAATATAACTCTCATAACCTTTCTTTTTCATGATAACTACATCTATAATACCTTGATCAACATCACCTTAAATAAACTTTCCCTTTTTATTTCACTCTATATTTTCTTAGTCAGCTCTCTTATCTTAAAACTAAACAGTTCACAGCCCATAAAAGATAATTCATAATTGGGTATAATGTCGAAAAAAGAGTTACTGTGACAACATTCAAAGATTTATCTTTACCTTCTGATACCTTAGAAAACCTTCTATCATTAGGTTATACAACCCCTACCCCCATACAACAAGAAGCTATCCCATTGGTGATGCAACAAAAAGATATTATTGCCAAAGCAAAAACAGGCTCAGGAAAAACACTTGCCTTTGCCCTCCCTTTGATTTTAAAATTGGATGAGAATGAACACTTTCCCCAAGCTCTTATCATCGTTCCAACCAGAGAACTTTGTGAACAGATAGCAGGTGAATGTAAAAAATTGGCCCGTTACAAAGCCGATGTCAAAGTGGTTACCCTTTATGGGGGAACATCTCTCACCAAACAAGTGGCTTCACTTGAAAAAGGTGCTGACATACTTGTTGGCACACCAGGAAGACTTCTTGACCATTTTTCAAGAGAAACTATTCACTTGGGTCAAATTAAAACCCTAATACTCGATGAAGCAGACAGAATGCTAGACATGGGTTTTGCCGATGATATTTTAAAAATTGTCTCAAACTTACCCAAACAGAGACAAAGTTTACTCTTCTCAGCAACTTACCCTGAAAATATTGACAAACTCACCAAAGTTATTTTAAAAAATCCTGTTGAAGTTAAAGTAGAAAGCTTAGAGAAAAAAGTATCTATTGAGGAGCATGTGTATAAAGTGGAAGAGAAAGAGAAAGCACTACTTGCCACACTACAACACTATCAACCCTCTTTGGCACTTATATTTTGTAACACCAAAGTAAAAACAACTGAAATATCAGAGATGCTTCACTCAAAAGGGTTTGATGTCGCAACACTCAATGGTGACTTAGAACAGTATGAACGTCAAGAGATGCTCTTACAGTTTGCCAATGGCTCACTTCCTATTTTAGTGGCTACCGATTTGGCTGCAAGAGGGTTAGATATAGAAGTGATTGATATTGTTATCAACTACGATACACCAATGAAAACTGAAGACTATACCCACCGTATAGGACGAACAGGTCGAG
>Ga0256826_1002162_pt1 | contig 12088 bp, 14 predicted proteins | sample CV79metaG_FD_185975 | JGI IMG/M metagenome (GOLD analysis project Ga0256826, IMG submission 185975) | Hydrothermal vent microbial communities from East Pacific Rise, Pacific Ocean - CV79 | ecosystem: Environmental > Aquatic > Marine > Hydrothermal vents | place: Pacific Ocean: East Pacific Rise... | reverse complement strand
TTAAACTCTTTGGCTGTAAGCCCAGCATGAACTTTATCTTCTTTCCAAATTAAAACAGTCGATTTATCATTTTGATGGTTTTTCATTTCAATCTTTCCGACACGCCAAACAGCATCTATTTGTTTATAATCTAAAAACGTAGCTGTTTTGAGCAATTCACTTTTTCGGTCATAATACTCTACTTGTTGTAGTAAAAAATTATCCATTGAAACCCAAGAGATTTGTTTGGTGTAGCCTGAATTTTTATCTTTTGGAATACGAGAACCTTTATAACACTTCATTCCATTTAACTCAACCTCTTCAACTTTTTCATCATAGGTATATTTTTTGTAGTTTTGATTTCCAATATCTTCGTAAGAGAACTCTGAACCCATAAATGAGCCTGATTTATTTCGGCTTGCAATTCTTTTTACCCTTTTTAGAGCAGGAAGATAAAGCCATTGGTCATCATCTCTATCAAGATGCTCATGTCCTAAAGTCTTTGTTCCCTTTACATCAGCAGGAGTCAAAAAGGTAGAAATGGTTTTATCTCCATCTTCGCCCTCAAGGGTTTTCATCTCTAATTGACGAACACTCTTTTGACCTGATGCATTAATCAGAATCATCTCTGTATGAGCAATTGAACTCTCAAACCCATCGGTTATTTTGTCTGATTTTTCAGCTATTTCAATATTACTTAATGCCATTAGAGTACTGGCAGTTAAAATTATTGTTATAAATATTTTTTTCATTTTTTATCCTTTGCTTGTTATTTTTTTAATACACTTAAACATCTTATCAATCTTTTTACTTTTGGTATCCATGCCTCCAAAAAGATGATAACCGTCAAATTTCATACCACAAAACTCAACAATTGTCTGTTTCCATATTTTTTTGTTGGCTCGTCTAATACCATTCAGACAATAGATAAAAGTAGGTGCACCAGAAGTACTAATAACCCGTACACTTTTGCCTTGAAGTAACCCCATAGGTCGTCCATTTTCGCCATATTTCGCAGCAAATCCCATTGTCAAAATAGAATCAATCCAATTTTTTAAAATAGCAGGCATCGTTCCCCACCAAAAAGGGTAAATAAATACAATTTCATCTGCCCAGGTTACCTTCTCTTGATAATATTTTTGCTCATCGCTTAATGTAGACAAATCGCTGTTGGTATTAAAAGAAAGATATGGCAACTGTTTATCCTTATACAAATCAATAACCTCAACCGTAGCATTTTGCTCCAGTCGTACTTCTTGATAAATATCACTGATTCCTTTGGTCAAATTGTGTTCACTTGGGTGGGCAGTTATAATTAGTGTTTTTTTCATTTTAATTTTCCTCAATAAATTTTTTTAATGCCTCGATATACTCAGCAAATGCTTTTTTACCTTTTTTTGTAATCTGAATTACAGTTTTAGGTCGCTTTCCTTCAAAAGTTTTTTTTATTAAGACATACTCTTCTTTTTCTAATTTACTTAAATGGCTAGAAAGATTTCCATCAGTCACAGCTAAGGACTCTTTTAATGCTTTAAATGGTAATTCATCATTAGAAATTAACAGTGAAAGCAGTTTTGAACGTACAGGTTGATGTAACAGAGGGTTAAACACTACACGCCTCTTGTTTTAAACTTATTTTTTGTTGTTTGTATGCCAATACTGAGGGTAAAATGGCTAAACCAAAAATAACCACTCCTTGTACCAATATTAAAAAGCCCTCTTTATTGTCCAAAAGTTTAAAATATGTCCCTATGCTTAATAAACTTAACGCAACAATAATATTAAATCGTGCCATTTGTGTAAAATTAACAATGTTCAAAACAAACCCCACCGAAAGCTGACCTAAAGATATTAAAAGTAACCATATTAAAAAAACAACCACATAGAGATGATATAAAGAAAGAATGGTACTAAGCACTATTCCAAACAGAGAAATAACAATAAAATTTTGCATAATAAATTGTTGTTTCTTTGTACAGTCATCAATATCATAACTCTGATTAATCTGCTTGGTTAACATTCCCTCAACCACGAACCCTATAGTAATAAAAATAAACGTCAAGGCTGTTCCTATGGCAATACTGTATTCATAGCTGGGAATCATTATTAACGTTAAAATAACTGTAATCACAGACCATACATGACAAGCATTAAAGTTATAAGGAAAAAAAGTCTCTTTATCCACTAGATGACTCTTAATTTCACTTATCTGTCGTAACACCTCTTCTTTTTCACTCATTAATTTCCTTTTCAAAGTACTTTGTATTGCAAAGTATATTGAAAAAATATTAAAACCTCACTAAAAAATAAATTTTTCGCTTTTTTTATCTATAAAGCATAAAAACATAATTAAATATGGTTATTAAAATTATATTTTGTTATTTATTAATATTAATATGCTACAATTATTTATAGAAGGTTAAAAAAAAATTTAAACTAAGGATACAAGATGCTCTTAATAAATATGAAAAAAACTCTTTTTTTAATGCTGTTAAGCTTCTCTCTTCTTGAAGCCACTCCTACACATTCATTGTTGGATATTGACAAAGATGGTAAAGTATTACAACAAACTGATGCTACTTTAATCATGCGTTACCTGCTAGGCTTTCGCGGTTCTAAATTAATAGAAAAGGCTCTTGCATCTTCCATAGAAAATAATTCGTCAAAAATTGAAGCTACCTTGTTTAGACTTGTTTCCTCTAAACTATTGGATATTGATGGAGATGGAGAAGTAAAAGCATTTCAAGATGCTCTAATTTTAAGTCGTTGGATTATTGGTATACGAGGGAAAGATTTAATTCGGGGAGTTATACAAGAAAAGTCCAGTCGAAAATCCTCTAAAGAAATTTCCAACTATATTAAACTAACATTTGCATTTTAGCAATAAAAAAGAGAGTTAAGTTTTACTCTCCTATTTGTGCTATAGAAAATTTTCCAGAAGAAAGTTCTGTTAAAAAATCTTCAAGAGAATAGGTCTGTCGGGCATCTTTGGTCATGATATGAATCAAAATATCGCCCAAATCAATAACAACCCATTCATCACTTTCATCTATATGTAAAAACTCTTCGCCTTTTGATTTAAACTCAATTTTTAAATTATCTGCCAAAGCTGAAGCATGTTTCCCACTTAAAGCACTTACAATTATTACTCTTTCTGCTAAATAGTCTACTTTTTCTAAATCAAAAGATTCTATATCATCTGCTTTTTTTGAATCCAAAAAAGTAACAATTCTCTCTATTCTATCGTTCATACTCATTTCATTTATATTCATTCTATAAATTTTCCTTCTGTTTTATCTTTTTATTTCGTATTTCCGTTGAGCTTATGTTCACATCAACTTCTAAATATATCACTTCTCTTAAGGGGTCACTATCTAAAGTATATCCCGCACGTGAAGCTACAACCCACGTAACATTTTCATTAAGCCATTTAAAATTATACCATTTATCAATATGGTTCAAATTATCTGCCCCAATAATAATATATTTTACATCATATTGCTTTTTAAAATATGATACAGTTTGTGCTGTAGGTGTCGCTTTTTTTTCATCTATTTCATACCTATTAACCAACACATTTTCAAACGAATTAAACATCTCCATTGAGAGCAAAAAACGTTCTGTTGGACTGCTATTAGATTTTGTTTTAAATGGATTTAAAAAAGTAGGAACAACAATTAATTTGTTAATATCTAAGGTTTTTAATGCCTCTTCAATTACCGCTCTATGTCCAAAGTGTGGAGGGTCGAAACTACCACCAAAAAGTGCCACGGTTTCTAATCTATCTTTAAACAAGTAATAACCTCTATTTATGTAACATATAAAGAATTCTAGCATAAATAGCTGAACATATTATATATTCATACAAGGGGTAAGAAGAATGGCGTTAAAAGTTGCAATCAATGGTTTAGGAAGAATAGGAAGATGTGTAGCACGAATTGTTGCAAATAGAGATGATCTAGAACTTGTTGCAGTTAATGCCACAGGTGCAGAAAATATTATTGAATATGGTCTAAAATATGACTCTGTTCATGGAAAAAGAACCGATGTTTCAGTAAGAGATGGTTTTGTCTATATTGGAAATGAAAAAGCAAAGCTTTTTGCAGAACGAGACCCTGCAAAGATTGATTTTGTTGGATGTGGAGCAGAAGTTGTTTTAGAGTGTACAGGTGCATTTTTAACAGAAGAATCTGTTCAGGCTTATATTGATAGTGGAATTAAAAAAGTTGTTCTTTCTGCTCCAGCAAAAGATGACACAGCAACATTTGTAATTGGTGCAAACGAAAATGAATATGCAGGTCAAGCTGTTGTTTCAAATGCTTCATGTACCACCAATGGTTTAGCACCTGTTGCCAAAGTTTTAGATGATGCTTTTGGTATTGAATCGGGACTGATGACAACCATTCACTCGTATACAAGTTCTCAGCCCATTCTTGATGGAAAACACAAAAAAGACCCAAGAAAAGGACGAAGTGGAGCAACAAACCTTGTACCAACAACCACTGGTGCAGCCAAAGCCATTGCAAAAGTTCTACCTCAACTTAAAGGAAAACTAAATGGTCAAGCCATTCGTGTTCCAACACCTGATGTTTCTATGGTTGACTTAACTGTCAATTTAGAAAAAGAGGTAACCGTGGAAGAGGTACAAGCAGTATTTACTAAAGCATCAGAAGGTTCTCATGCAAATATTTTGGGGGTAGATAATGAATTTAGAGTATCTCAAGATTTTGTGGGCGAAGAACAAAGTACAGTTGTAGCAATGGATACCATTCAAGTTATTGGTGGGAAAATGGTTAAAGTACTCTCTTGGTACGACAATGAGTGGGGTTACTCTTGCCGACTTGTAGACATGGCCGTTCACGTAAGTAAAGGAGCATAAGTTGAAGACAGTAAAAGATATAGAGATAACAGGAAAAACTGTATTTATTAGATGTGACTTTAACGTTCCAAAAGATGAAGACGGAAATATTACAGATGACAGAAGAATTCGTGGAGCATTACAGACTATTCGATACTGTTTGGATCATGATTGTAAAGTTATTTTGGCATCTCACTATGAGAGACCTACCCCAAATGTTTATGAAGATAAATATTCATTGGCAACGGTGGTAACCCGTCTTCACACCTTACTTAGATTGGCTTCTGATATTACATTAGCAAAAGATGTTATTGGTAAAGATGCAAAAGAAAAAGCTTCTCAACTAAAAAGAGGAGAAGTTCTTGTTTTAGAAAACCTTCGTTATGAAGCAGGAGAAACTAAAAATGACATTGAATTTGCCAAAGAGTTGGCAAGTATGGTTGATATTTATATTAACGATGCCTTTGGTGCCTGCCATAGAGCTCATGCTTCTATTGATGCAATGGCTCGATTGTTTGATTCTGACCACAGAGCAGCAGGATTTTTACTGAGTAAAGAAGTAAAATTTTTCGATAAAACATTGGCTAACCCTATTCGACCATTTGTGGCTGTTGTGGGTGGTTCTAAAGTATCAGGAAAACTTGAAGCACTTAGACAACTTCTCGACAAAGTTGACAAAGTCATTATTGGTGGAGGAATGGCATTTACCTTTCTAAAAGCACAAGGTTATGAAATTGGAAATTCATTGGTAGAAGATGACCTTTTAGATGAAGCACGTACAGTCATGATTAAAGCACGAAAACAAGGTGTTAAATTTTATCTTCCTGTTGATGTCATTATTGCTCCTGAATTTTCAGATACCGTTCCCTCAAAATACGTAGCCTCTCAAGAGATTCCTGATGGTTGGATGGGCTTAGATATTGGACCTGCCTCTTCAAGACTGTTTAGAACAGTATTGGGAGATGCACAAACCATCATTTGGAATGGACCAATGGGTGTTTATGAGATGGACAAGTTTGCAAAAGGAAGCTTGAAAATGTCTCATAATATTGCCGATTCTAACGCAACAACCATTGTGGGTGGTGGAGATACTGCTGACGTGGCACAAAAAGCAGGAGACGTTGAAGAGATGACTTTTGTAAGCACAGGAGGAGGTGCAAGCCTCAATCTCATTGAGGGAAAAACACTTCCTGGAATTGAAGCTTTAAAAGCATAAACTTCGTAAGGTGCGTTTTCTAACGTACCTTTTGAATAGACAACACATTATTTTATGGTGCATTGGAAAACGCACGCTACAAAGGTAAACATTGATATACGCAGCCAATTTTAAAACAAACCACACAAGACAATCAACACGAGAATACCTTGGAAAACTTCAACCACAGCTCATCAAAAAAAATCCGAATGATAAAGTTTATATTTTTCCTCCATTAACAGCATTGGACGATTATGAAAGCAGTGATTTTACAATAGGTACTCAGAATGCCTATCCTATAAACAATGGTGCATTCACAGGCGAAGTGGGTGTTGAACAACTTTCAGAATTCAACATCAACACCATTCTTATTGGTCACTCTGAACGTCGTGATATTTTGGGAGAAGCCCAAGAAGATATTGCCAAAAAATTTGCCTTTTTCAAAGAACAAAATTTTGAGATTATCTACTGTATTGGAGAGTCACTAGAGGTTCGAGAACAAGGCATTGAAGCAGTCATGGAACATTTGGTTTCTCAATTTGAAGGAATAGACACAAACTATGACAACTTTGTAGTTGCCTACGAACCAATTTGGGCAATAGGAACAGGACGAACTGCATCAGTTGAAGAGATTACACAAACACATGATGCACTTAAAAAAATTGTGGATAAACCTCTCCTCTATGGTGGAAGTGTAAAAGGTGCAAACATTGCCGAAATTTCAGCCATTGAAAATGTAGATGGTGTTTTGGTAGGTGGTGCATCACTCAAAACAGAAACTTTTTTGGAGTTGGTTTTACATTAATTTATTAAATATTGGGCAGAGACACTGCTCTGCCCCTACAGTTCGATTTTGTTGATAAAATTGGTTAACCTATTGAATCCGTAGGGGTTGACCGATGTGTCAACCCTTGTCTTACCACAACTTATATCCAATTTTCATATTAATCGTCTCATGAAAATCTTCATCGTTAATCTCTTTATCATAGTAAAATGTGCCAAACCACTGTTTGTTTATTTTATAATAAACACTAGAAGATAAACTCTCTATTTTATGCTCATTCGTAAATTTATTTTTTCCTTTGTTATAAGAAAAGTTGGTATAAAAGTTTTTTGTAAAGAAATATCCCAGTCCAACAGAAGAAAAATAAGAATTTCGTAAAGGATTAATATCATTTTCATCATTAATCCAAGAGTAATTGTAACGGGTAAAAAAAGACAATGATGGTGTAAAGTAATAATTTAATGAACTGTAAAATGTATAATCTGTCTTGTTCCCACTAAAATCATACGTAGGTAATTTAATACCCATACCCAAACGAAGTTTTAATTTTGAATCTAGAGTAAATCGTCTTTTTACTTTTACAATTGTGTCTACCATTCCTTCATCTTCTGCATGGGTATAATAACCTGTACTTAAAGAGTAACTCCAATTGTTATGATAATACCCTGCTTGAATTTTTGAACTGTGCTGTTTTTCTCGTCCCAATAAATCTTCATTGGTATTTAAACCATAACCCAATGTCATAACAAAACTATCTGATTCTGTTTCATTGGGCAGTGTCAAAATTTTGACACTACAGCCTTTAGAATTGACTTCATTTAAAAAAGGGGTATGAGGACACTCATCAAACCTATCTGCAACACCATCAAAATCATGGTCTTTCATTGCCATCAAAGGCATTAACCCCATTAAAACCCCTATAAGTATCACTTTATTCATCATCATAATCTATATCCTCTTCTGTTTCATTTTCTATGTTCTCTTCAATATCATTTTTTATCTCATCTTCAATATGCTCTTCTAAAGTATTGTTCTCATTGCTATTATTTTTTAACTCTTCCATTACCTCTTCAGAATTATTACTTTCGGTAATAGAAATCAACTTCTTCATGGCATCAATGCGTTCTTCTTCTTGTAGTTTAATCAGTTCTTTTTTAAAAAGATTCATCATCTCAAAACGTTCTTCTTCTGAAGCATTCTCCATGGCTTCAATCTGTTCATCAATATTAGAAAAAAGAGAAATAGAAAAAAAGACAATTAATAAAAATATATTTTTAATAATAAACTTCATATTACACACTCCTAAGCTGGCTAAAATCCAAAGAAATTGTCGTGCCTTCTCCTATCACAGAATCAATGGTCATTTTAATATTAAGCTCTATTATCAACTTATCGACAATATGTAAACCAATACCCAGACCGCGTTCTTGTTCTGTATAGTAACGCTCTAACACACGAGAGACATCTTTTATTCCTTTTCCTGTATCTGAAATAGTTATTAAATTGTCACAGATAATCAACTCAACATTACCATTAATCTTATTATATTTTCCTGCATTTCCCAGTAGGTTATCCAGAACACGAATCAATAAATCACTGTTAGAAACTTTCAATAAAGAGGCTTCTTTTTTATAACTAAAGTTAACATTAGGATAAACATTTTGAATAAACTCCAAACGTTTTTTTGCCAACAAAGCAATATCTACAGGAACCTTTTGAGAAACAGAGAGAGAAAGAAAAGAACGCAAGTTATTTTGTAACAAAACAATATTATCAATTCCTTGGGAAACCCTTTTTATAAAAGGATTCTTTTTATCTTTCTCTTCTAGCATCTCAATATTTAATATCATCGATGTGATGGGTGTATTAAAATCATGTAAAATATCTTTAATAAATTCATCGTTAAGTTTCAAAGCTTGACGAATGGGTTTAAGACTGTAAAATGTAAAAAAGAGTGCCACCACAAAAAGTAAAAAACTAATGGCAATAAACTCTAGCAATAACCTATAAAAAATTTTGTTACGGTCTTCTGTTAATTTTTCTAAAGGATAAGAGATTTTAATATGAAATTTTTTAGATTTAGGAACACGAAAATAGCTGTAAAGAGTGCTATCTTCATAAAGTATATTAATTGTCGTTGTCGCTTTGGATGCAAAGTCAAACTTGTATTGAGTACACTTTAAAGTATAGCTACAAACCTCCATATCTTTATAAATATTTTGCTTGTAATCTTGTATTTCATTGTGGTAAAGTTGAAAAAAAAGTAGAATTAATAGAACTTCTAAGAGAGAGAAAAAAACCAAAAAGTTCTTAAAAAGGGACTCTTTCTCATACTTTTTCAATAATGTATCCTTTTCCTCTAATATTTTTAATCTCAATACCCAAACGTTGTTTTATTTTTGTCAATGCTACCCGCAAAGCATTGTCAGAAGGATATTCTAACTCTGTATATAAATCAACTTTATTAACAACCGAACCTTGATTTTGAAGCAATTTTACAAATACTCGATATTGAACATTACCAATATCTATAACAATTCCATCCTTTCGTAAAACTTCGGCATCAGGGTCAAATTCAATGTTCTTTAAAGAAATAATTGAGCTTTTAAATTTGGCTCGCAGACGAATTAATAACTCTTGAGGATGAAAAGGTTTTTTAATATAATCAATAGCACCCAAATCAAAACCTTTGGCAATGGATTCCATATCGGTTAAAGCCGTAATAAAAATGGTATCGGTTGTATCATCTGCTCCACGAAGATACTCCAAAAACTTTAAGCCACTCCCCTCAGGAAGATTTATATCAAAAAGATACAAATCATAACGGTTTTCATAACTCAAAATCTCAGCCTCGGTACGATTAAGAGCAAGGTCTACCTCATAGCCCTCTCGCTCTAAAAAGAGTCCAAGGGTTTCAGAAAGAAGTGTATCATCTTCAAGAAGTAAAATTTTTTTCATTTTTTATTTTACCATAACTTTAATCATCGCCATCGGGACCATTATGACAGTCATAACAACTTACCTTATGACCTTTAGAGAAATTTTTTCGTCCCCATTCAGTAGAGAAGCTTCTATCTGTCCATGTTTTTGAAAGTGCTGAACCACGATAATCATTTCCATGACAAGCCCTACACTGACCTGCATTTCGTTCTGCCACATCTTCATGTCTACTAACCCAAGATTGTCCAACAGGATGCATTCCATGAGGTCCCCCTGTAATGGTATTGGGTACTTTTGTATGACAAGATTTACACTCAGCGATTGTTCCTGTATGTCCTTGAATCGCCATACTTACTTTGTTATCAGCTTCATGTGCAGGATAAATTGCATGGGTTGAACCATGACAAGCCTCACATTGTAAATCTCCATGTCCTGTACTAAATCGATAAAGACTTTTTCCTAACATTGGGGTATCAGCATTTGTTGCAAAACGTTTGTCCAAAGCATTTCTTAATGTATTGGTTCGAGGGTCAATTGCAGAGGTCTCTCTTTTTCCATCAAAGTGACAAGCTTGACAGTTTGGTTGGTCTAACCAGCCTTCTCTTCCTGATTTTCCAACAGCTTTCATGTTTCCATGACAACTTTGACACTGCATCTGTGACGTTCCATCTGCATTTTTTGCATCGCCCATTGCTCCACGTAAACACTCTGTTTCTGCTCCTGGATGACACACATAACAAGCTGTTCTATTTTTTGAATTGTTCAGTTTCATCCCCGTTTTAGGGTCTGTCACATTGGCATGTCTGCTGTGTATCGCTTCTGTGAATGATTTTATCTCAATCCCTACATTTGGTAAAGCATTTGATTTATGACATGCCACACATAATACTGCTGTTCCAGCTTTGGCTGTAGCTTCCAAGCCTGCACTATTATATTTGAATCCTTTGGCTTCTAAAAATGCCCGATTACTGCTTACCGCAGACGGTTGAAGCTCATCATGAAGTCTTAAAATATTGTATTTATAATCTTTTTGAGCATCTTTATCTTCTACCCAACCTGCTGTTGGCTTTGCACTGGCTACACTGTTAGAAGCATGACAACGTTTACAATCCATCTCATCACTCACAGGCAATACAGTATCTACTGACGCTAAAACTTCTCCATTACTACTTACCGCTTTTACTCGAACCAAAGGATAGTAATTTTTACTTCCATCATCATTATATGGAGTAATCGGTATGCCCTCTGCTTCCCACCACTCATGGGTAGCATTAAAGCTCATAGGTTCAGGTATTTTGCTTGCCATTGAATTGCCAGTTAATCCCAAATTCTCTGCCACAGATGCACCAAATAAATCAGCAGTGTAATTCCAAAAATTGGTTTTACTTTTTCCATTACTTGCTGTCACACTGTGAGTATTCCACTTCCCATCTGTACCTTGAATGGCTTCGTAAGTCATCTTTATACCCGAAGTAACCAACTTTCCACTTTTATCTTTTAATTGTGCATGCAAGTTATTATAAGGGGGCAACACAGAAAAAACTGAAAAGTCATTTCCATCCATACAGTGCATCCCCAAATCATTCCATGCTGTTAGCATGTATTTACTTGAGCTACTTGGGGTTGAAGTTAGCGATTCACTTCCTCCATTATTTTCATTACTTTCACTGTTTTCACTATTTTCATTTGAAGAATTTTCATTTCGTTCATTCTCTTCACTGCTTTGCTCTTGACGTTCATTGTCGTTATCATCATTATCTCCTCCACCTGTAGAGCCTCCTCCACAAGCCACAAATAAAGGTATTAAACATAGGCTCAAAAATCTTTTTTCTATTTTCATTGTATTCTCCTAATTATTCTACTATTAGTATAAGATAATAAGTGTTAACAGAGTGTTTCCTACTCCACCAACACATATTCATTGACCCACCATAACTTACAAAAGAAATTAAAAAAGAAAGTGAAATATTATGATGGGCGGAAGTGTTTCAGTTAAAAGAGTGACAACAACTATAATTTAGTTGTCATCTCTTTCATTATCGTTATTATCATTTTCGTTCAAATCGTTATTAGCATTCTCATCTCTCACTTCATTATCATCATTTCCATTTGACTCATTGTTTGAAGCTTCATCTTTCACTCCATTGTCATCATTTCCATTTGACTCATTGTTTGAAGCTTCATCTTTCACTCCATTGTCATCATTTCCATTTGATTCATTGTTTGAAGCTTCATCTTTCACTCCATTGTCATCATTTCCATTTGACTCATTGTTTGAAGCCTCATCTTTCACTCCATTGTCATCATTTCCATTTGACTCATTGTTTGAAGC
>Ga0256826_1002161_pt1 | contig 12088 bp, 10 predicted proteins | sample CV79metaG_FD_185975 | JGI IMG/M metagenome (GOLD analysis project Ga0256826, IMG submission 185975) | Hydrothermal vent microbial communities from East Pacific Rise, Pacific Ocean - CV79 | ecosystem: Environmental > Aquatic > Marine > Hydrothermal vents | place: Pacific Ocean: East Pacific Rise... | reverse complement strand
ATAGGCCACGAATTAACTGCTCTTTTCGAACTAGATCATGCCGAAACATTAGTTATTATTCTTCCTGGGATGATAAGGGCCATGAAAAAGGAGAAAGAAGAAAAACTCAAACGCTTTGCGCTACATGTTTTTGGAATTAAAACCGAAAATTATAGTATAGATAGAGTTGTGAAATCAACGGAGAATTTTTTTCAATCCTTAGGAATGAAAACTAGATTATCTGACTTTCACATTAACGAAAAAGATTTTGTAAAAATAATAAACAACCTATCTAAAGGTAAAGCCATTAATTTAGGAGAACAAGGGCTAGTTAATGAAAAGAAAGTACTCGAAATACTCAATTACCGGCTGTAAATACAAAAGCTTCATTGATATAATAATAAAAAAACGAAATTGTTTTTTTGAACAATCCTACAAATAATTCTTTTGGTGTAAAACGGCAATTGTTTTTCGTTAACATCTCTTTTTTTTTACATCCCTATAAGTTGGTATATTCTGCTAATTAATATGAAGCGAATACTTTTCAAACTACATTTGTTGTTGAATAAATAATACTTATGAGGACATTATACGATTTACAACAAGGAGAAAGCGGAATTATTGTGAAGGTACGCGGTCGTGGTGCTTTTCGTAATCGTATAATAGAAATGGGATTTGTAGTAGGCAAAAAAGTAACTACTATTAAAAAAGCTCCATTAAAAGATCCTATAGAATACTCCATAATGGGTTATGATATTTCCTTGCGTCAACAGGAAGCCAAACTTATTGATATCATTATGGAAGATGAACCCGGAAGAGTAAAAGCACCTGATTATCATGGAATGGTAGAAGGTAACGGCCAAAAAAAAGGGTTTATTAGAAAAGACAAAATAATTAATGTAGCATTAGTTGGAAACCCAAATAGTGGTAAAACCAGCCTGTTTAATTTTGCGAGCAACTCCAAAGAAAGAGTTGGAAACTATAGCGGAGTTACTGTTGATGCTAAATTAGCACATTTTTATCAAGATGGTTTTCAGCTCAATATTGTAGACCTCCCGGGAACCTATTCTATTACTCATTATAGCCCCGAGGAGCTATATGTTAGAAACTACATTTTCTCCGAAACTCCGGATGTAGTAATTAATGTTATAGACTCCTCCAATTTGGAAAGAAACCTTTTCCTTACCACACAATTAATTGACATGGATATTAAAGTAGTGATTGCTTTAAATATGTATGATGAATTAAAAAAGAAAGGAGATAACTTTGATTATAAAACATTAGGGGATATGGTAGGAATCCCTATGGTTCCTACAATTGGTTTCAAAGGCGAAGGAATACACGAATTGTTTAAAACCGTGATTGAAGTATATCAGGATAAGAACAAGAGTGTGAGGCATATTCATGTAAATTATGGTCGCCATTTGGAAGAATCAGTCCAAAACATTCAAGCACTAATAAAAAATCCTAAAAACTACCATCTAACAGATATGGTGAGTAGCCGGTTTTTAGCTATCAAACTTTTGGAAAACGACGAGCAGTCTTTAGAAAAAGTAAGGAAGCTTTTTAATCAAAAAGAAATTATTGACACCAAATCTTTTGAACAGAAACGCTTAAAAGAAATTTTTAAGGATGAACCCGAAACCATAGTTGCTGATTCACGCTATGCTTTTATCGGAGGAGCTCTTAAAGAAACACTAAAACCAGGCAGAAGTAAAAAGTGGGAAAGTGTAAATATAATTGATGCCTTTTTATTAAACAAGATATTTGCCTTCCCTATATTTCTTGGTTTTATGTGGTTGATGTTTTATTCCACTTTTTATATTGGTCAATATCCTATGGAGTGGATTGAAACAATGGTTGGTTTTATTAGCAATTTTACTTCCAATAATATGGCCAATGGAATGCTAAAAGACTTGCTAGTAGATGGAATAATTGGTGGAGTAGGTGGAGTTATTGTTTTTTTACCTAATATTCTCATCCTCTTCTTCTTTATCAGTCTGATGGAAGATACCGGTTATATGGCACGTGTAGCATTTATTATGGATAAACTTATGCATAACATGGGTTTGCATGGTCGATCATTTATTCCTTTGCTTATGGGCTTTGGTTGTAATGTTCCCGCAATTATGGCTACCAGAACTATTGAAAATAAAAACGACAGATTACTCACTATGCTCATCAACCCATTTATGTCTTGTTCTGCTCGTTTACCTGTTTATCTAGTTATTATAGGTGCATTTTTCCCTAATAATCCTGGTACCATGCTTTTCACAATATATGGAATCGGAATTGCTCTTGCTGTAATTGTGGCTATTATTTTCAAGAAAACCATATTCCAATCAGAAGAAAGCCCTTTTGTAATGGAGCTGCCTCCATACCGTGTTCCCACCATCAGAAATTCTGTGAAACATATGTGGTTTAAAGCCAGACAGTATCTTCAAAAAATGGGTGGTATTATCTTAATAGCTAGTATTATTATTTGGGCGTTAAGCTACTTCCCCAGAAACGTAGAATTTAGCAAAAACTATGAGGAGCTCATCAAACTGGAATTACAAAAAGTTGGTAATAGTACTGTAACAACTGATTATATTTCTCATTTGGAAAAAGAAAAAGCCGCAGAGTTACAAGAAAAAAGTTATTTGGGACAACTAGGTAAAGGTATTGAACCAATAATGCAACCATTAGGATTCGATTGGAAAATGAGCGTTAGCTTAATAGCCGGCGCTAGTGCTAAAGAAATTGTAGTTAGTACTTTGGGTGTACTCTACCAAGCTGATGGTGAAGATGACTCCAACCTGCTCCAAACAAGACTACAAGAGGAGATTTATCAATTTGGCCCAAAGAAAGGACAAAAAGTTTTCGATCCAATTGTGGCATTTGCTTTTTTAATTTTTGTGCTGATATATTTCCCTTGTATTGCCACAGTAGCAGCTATTAAAAAAGAATCGGGTAGCTGGAAATGGGCTGCATTTATGGTGGCTTATACAACTGGGCTAGCTTGGGTTTTAGCCTTTTTAATTAATCAAATTGGACATTTAATATATTAATTATGATACAAGAAATAGCAGTATATATCATTTTAGGAATCAGCTTTGGAATAATTATTTTTAAAAGTTTGAGCTTTTTCGAGATCCTTAAAAACAATAACTCAAGTGCTTGTACCACATGTGCAAGTGGGGGCTGCGCAAGCTGTAGTTTAAGGATGAACAAGGATTTTACACTCCCTGTTCAAAGTTTAAAAATATCAAAGAAATAGCTTCACATTTTAGAAAAATAATCAAATGGAAAGTGAACAATATCATCTTCCTTTCCCCTATGAATACTATGTCTTGATTCTGTAAAAAAAATTGTGCCATTATTCTATTGATTCTTCATTTTTTTTCGTAACTTTACTAAAAAAATATATAATTATGATAGATAGGGACACATTTTCCGCAAATTATGAGATATTTGATAAAGAGATAGTCAAAGAGATTATCGATATTTATATTCAAGAATATCCAGATAGAATGACAACCATTGAGCAAAACATTAAAGACAATGATTTAGAGAATCTCTATAAAAATGCTCACAGTTTAAAGGGAGTAACTGCAAACTTCTTTGATAAAGATACCGAAGAAATAGCTAGAACTCTTGAAGCCAAAGGCAGAGAGGGTGATTCGTCTGGTTTAGAAGATTTATTTGTTCAATTAAAAGAAACTTCTGCTAAATTAATTGATGAGCTTACCCAGCTTGGTAAAGAATACAGTTAGCGTTTTTTAATCAATCTCATTAAGTCTTTTTAGTGCACCGGGGTGATTAGGAACTTTTTTTAATAGTTCCTGATACTTGCTTCTTGCATCTTTCATATCACCACTCAATTCTAGCGAATAAGCAAGGTTAAATAATGCTTCATGATAATTTTCATTGATACTTAAAGCTTTCTGAAAATAAATGATTGCTTGAGGATAGTTATTTAAATAAACAAGATTTATATAACCCAAGTTAAATAAAGCGTTCTCATTATCAGCCTTTAATAAAAGCGATTGATAATATTTTTCAGCTTTTGGATAATTCCCAGTTTCTTGATAATAATAACCTAGTACATATAATGCATGTGTATTGGATGTATCTATGTCTAAGGCATTTAAATAATATTGCTCGGCAAGAGGGTTTCCTTTAGCCATATATAAGCCCCCTAGTTCCACCCATGCATCATAATAATTAGGGTTCATCTCTACAGCTTTTTGGTAATTATAAATAGCTGCCGCAGTATCACCATTCTCAGCATTAGAAATAGCTTTAATAAAATAGGCATCTTCCAATGAAGGATCTACTTTTAATGCCTTATTTACATAATTCATTGAACTCTTATAATCGCGATATATAAGATATAAACGAGCTAATTTCAATAAAGCAGGTGTGCTTTCAGGATTAATACTAACTGCTTTCTTTAAAACTTTTCTGCTGTCAACATATCTTTCTTTGGCATAATAAATATCGGCCAAAGTTACCAATACATCAGTATTTAAACTATCCAACTGCCAAGCTCTGTTTACATCGGCAAGTGCTTTATTGTACTTTCCGGCAATAAGGTAATAATTAGCCCTTTTATTATAAAGTAGAGCATTATTAGGATTAGTCTTGATATGAAAGTTCAAAGAATCAAAAGGAGACAAAATCTCTTCTTTTTTTACAGTTTTAGAATCAGAAATTTTTGATGTTTCACTATTCTGGCAAGAAATAAACAACAGAATTGTAAACAATAATATTATATTAATCTTCATTCTCATCAACAACTTTTGGTCTTAAAGCGTCCATTATTTTTGTTTCTAATTCCTCAGCTAATTCTGGATTGTCTTTCAGCAAAGATTTAACAGCATCTCTGCCTTGCCCTAATTTTGTTTCGCCATAACTAAACCAAGATCCAGCTTTTTTCACTATCCCTTGATCAACACCTATATCAACTATTTCACCCATTTTTGATATTCCTTTACCAAAGGAAATTTCAAATTCTGCTTGACGGAATGGTGGAGCTACTTTATTTTTAACCACTTTTACACGTACACGATTGCCCACTATTTGGTCACGGTCTTTAATAGAACTTATTCTTCGTATATCCAGACGAACGCTCGCATAAAATTTCAATGCATTACCACCAGTTGTTGTTTCAGGATTACCAAACATAACACCAATTTTCTCACGTAACTGGTTAATAAAAATACAAGTTGCTCCAGTCTTACTAATTGTAGAAGTCAACTTCCTAAGAGCCTGAGACATCAAACGTGCTTGCAAACCCATTTTACTATCTCCCATTTCACCTTCAATTTCAGCCCGAGGTGTTAGTGCAGCCACAGAATCAATTACAATGATATCTATAGCTCCTGATCGAATTAAATTCTCAGTAATCTCTAAAGCTTGCTCACCGTTGTCGGGTTGAGAGATTAATAAATTCTCCACGTCAACACCAAGGTTTTCAGCATAAAACCGATCAAAAGCATGCTCAGCATCAATAAATGCGGCAATGCCACCTGCCTTTTGAGCCTCAGCAATTGCATGAATCGCCAGAGTCGTTTTTCCGGAGGATTCTGGCCCATATATTTCAATAACTCTACCTCGTGGTAAACCACCTATTCCTAAAGCATTATCTAATCCAATAGACCCTGTTGAAATATGTTCTATTGCGGAAATAGCACTATCCCCCAACTTCATGATGGTACCTTTACCATAGGTTTTGTCTAATTTATCTAAAGTTAGCTGTAATGCTTTTAATTTCTCCTTATTTATATCTTGCTTAGCTGCCATATCTTGTTTTTTATTATTTACAATTTTAAATCTTTATATAATTGTTGTGTTGCTTCTTTGGTTTTTACTTTATGTAAAACATGAATAATTTTCCCTCCTTCATCCATGACAAAAGTATAACGATAAATACCTTCATACTCTCGACCGTATAGTTTTTTAGGTCCCCAGGCACCAAAGGCTCTAATAATCTCTTTTCCTTCGTCGGCAATTAGAGAATACGGCAAATCGTTTTTTGTGGAAAAATTCTTCTGACGTTTAACACTATCAGCACTTATACCTATAATGGAATAACCCTTTTCTTGCCATTCTGAATAATAATCCCGAAAATTACAAGACTCAGCAGTACAGCCAGGAGTACTTGCCTTAGGATAAAAAAACACTATGAGCTTTTTCCCAATATAATCTTTTGAAGAAATAGCTTCTCCATTTTGATCAATACCTTTAAATTCAGGTGCTTGATCTCCTATTTGCAATTCAATCATATATATATTAATTTGAGACAAATATAACAGAAAAAGTAAAGGGAAAAATGTGTGTTTATAAGTTGTTCTTTTAGAGAAAAAACACAGGAAACTATCTTAGTTAACAAAGAGCTATGATTATTAAAAGCAATTATTTTACTTTAAATTTATACTCTAATTTGTTTAAATCTTCATTGGCTTTTACTATTTTCTGCTTCAATGTTTCTTTATAAACAATGTTTTTTTTCATCAAAAGAGAGTCTCCAGTGGCCATCATTTGTGATGCCAGTATTGCAGCATTTAATGACCCATTTATGCCCACTGTAGCTACAGGAATTCCTGGAGGCATTTGAACAATTGCCAAAAGTGCATCCATGCCGTCGAGGCTAGCATTTATAGGCACTCCAATTACAGGAATTGGTGTCATAGCCGCTATAACACCCGGCAAATGAGCTGCCATTCCGGCACCTGCTATAATTACTTTAATTCCTCGCTGGTGAGCTTCTTTAGCAAAAGTTTCAACCTCTGTTGGGGTTCTGTGGGCTGACAAAGCGTTCATTTCAAATGGGATTTCCATTTCATTGAAAAATTTGGCTGCTTTTTCCATCACAGGTAAATCGGAAGTGCTGCCCATAATGATACTAACTAATGGCTTCATGTTTAAGTCTTTTTTGTACAAAGGCAAAAATAAGAGATTCTTCCTAATTTTGGTATTAATATTTTCTGAAAAAATCAATCTATCTTTGATCATGAGTATGAAGAACGCCAACTAAAAATTTCTAAATATTTTCTTTAGAAATATAGACGAGTAAAAGGTCATTCCCAATAAATTTACAAGCGAATCCTCTTCTTAAATAAAACACAAAACATTTTTTCATTTATATTATATACTTTTACGCTTAAAAACGTACCGGAATATGTACAAAACTAAACTCATCCCTATTATTATTCTGATTTTCGCTATGAGTGGATGTGAGCAAGACCAAGTTATACCAAGTGAAAACTGTATAAACGAAAATTTTTTTCAAGATAGTGGGAAAAGAAATTTCAAAATGGGTTTTACCTCATGGCCTTATGCTGCAAGCACAGAAGCAATAAACAAAACCTATGAGTTTATTAAAGCTAACTCAGATATAAACACTGAGCAAATAGATAATTCTATCCCCTGGCAATCCTTAATAAACAACACCGAATTTCCAGAAGACTTTATTAACAACATAGCATTGAAAGTGAGTAAAAGAAACTGGAATGTGGAGTTCTTATTATCAGTGAGTTTACTTAATATTGACAGAAGCGATTTAGCCGAAGATTTTGATGGTTCTATTCCCAGCTATACATCATTGAATGATAAACAGATAGAAAATGCCTATTTTAATTATATTTCATATTTAATGAATACTTTTGTTCCAGATGTGTTAATTATTTCTATCGAGTCTAACGAATTAAAAATCAAATCTCCGGATAAATGGAATGCCTATAAAGAATTAATGAAATCTGTAAAAAGAAGAGTGAAACAATTATACCCATCAGTTCCAATCTCAGAATCCATTACACTTCACAATCTATACAAAACAGAAGTGGCAAATTCGGAGGAATATGTAAATGAAATTGTGAACTATGCCAATCAAATGGATTTTGTTGCCATTAGCTACTATCCATTTTTTAAAGGACAACATAGTAAAGCTGAATTTCAGCAAGCATTTGATTTTTTGCACAGCAAAATAACAAAACCCATTGCTTTTTCTGAAACAGGACATCTTGCTGAAAATCTTTCTGTTGAGAGTTATAATTTGACTATAAATGGTAATCCATGCGAGCAAAATGCCTATCTTGAAACTCTGTTCACCAATGCTCAGGAAAACGATTACAAATTTGTTATTTGGTGGACTCACAGAGATTTTGATGCTCTTTGGGAAACCTTTCCTGAGGAAACTAAAGACCTCGGTAAACTATGGCGTGACACAGGTTTACTCGATGAAAATGGTTATAAAAGAGTAGGCTATCAAACCTGGGAGAACGTACTTTCACATTGATGCATTTTAGGTATAAGAGCTTAAAACTATTCTAGGTTTACTCTACAAACTATATAAATAGTTCGCAATAATTATACTTAATAGTATAATATCCTAAGAGTATTTTAGTAATTCACTTTTAGCATTAAAAGAGAAAAGTAATATTGAAAAATAAAGAATTGTGGCACGAATGAAGCTAGATGATAATCTTGTATATTTGCCACAATAAAAAAGGCCAATATTTATGCTACTATTTGAAATTAGCCAAAGTCTCATCAGAAAATTCATTAAATTTGGAATTGTAGGTTTCTCGGGCCTCTTTGTAGATTTTGGTATCACATATGTATTTAAGGAAAAGGTAAAACTTCAGAAGTATTTTTCAAACGCCTTGGGCTTTATTGCTGCAGCATCATCAAATTATTATTTAAACCGCATTTGGACATTTCATAGTGAAGATCCTAAAGTTTTGGTTGAGTACTCTCAATTTATGCTTATAAGCTTAATTGCACTAGGTATCAACACTTTAGTCCTTTGGTTGATTATTAGTAAACTCAAATGGAATTTCTATTTTTCAAAACTTTTAGCAATAGGTGTTGTTACTATCTGGAATTTTGTAGCTAATGCCTATATCACCTTTGCTTAATATTTTTCTTTAAAGCATTTATTAGCTAATTCACTTAGATTACCTGATAAATAAAAAAATCAAGTATTTATTATCAATAAAATTTCTATTTAGGTATTTTAATACGTAAATTATTTTCATATTTGCAAAAAAAAGCAAAATGGAAAACAAAGAACAGGTTTGCGTATTCTGCAAACGTAATCAAGATGAAGTACCATTGGTACAATTGGCCTATAAACAAGTAAATTATTGGATTTGTCCTCAGCATATTCCTGTGTTAATTCACGACCCTTCTAAATTGGCAGGGAATTTACCTGGTGCTGAAAATATGCAGGCAGGCTAAAGCTATTCTGATAATATTTTTATAAAAGACCTGAATTTCCTTCAGGTCTTTTTTTTATAAAAAAAAGCTGCTCGGGGAAATGAGCAGCTTTGGTAAACAAAAGTAATTAGAGAAATTATTGCAGTTTGTTAAAAGCGATATTACTTGATGAATTTTTGATTGATTGAAGCTCCATCGTCAGTCACTAATTGCAAGGTTTAAACACTCCTATAATAATTGATCTGATTTACTAATAAATTAGACAAACTATACTGAGTGTAATTTGTTTTAAACGGGATTAAACGCTCTGATTGTTTATTTGATGCTATATTAATTCTAATTTGTTTCTTTAAGGAGATTCCTATATATACATTAACCAGTAATAAATTTAAATCATCGTAACCAATTTTTTCAAAAAATGAAGAGCTCCTATCATTTATTCCGGTATTCATTCCAATCAGAACAAAAGTATTGTCTTTAAAATTAGCACTCTTCCCATAAATATATATGAGAAACAATAAGGAAAGTAATAATGATAAATAAGAATTCATGTATTATAAATCTTTTGCTTTTTTTATTTTGATTATTGATCATTTTATGTCTTATAATAAAGACATGATAAATTGAAATGGTTGTCTCATACAATTAAAAAAATATTACTTTTGAAAAATATTTAATCGGTATCCTCGGTTATCGTTGACGCAAACACAAGCGAATAACATCCATGCTGATTTTTCAGCCTAATATTAATATGCATGAAGAAATTTTTATTTTTTAGTTTATTATCTCTAATTATCTCTGTAGCCGTTTCACAAACAGCTGGAGTAAAAGGATTTGTATATGATAAGAACACAGGAGAACCTGCTATGTTTATCAATGTTTATTTTGAAGGGACTACTATAGGAGCTTCTACTGATATTAATGGGTATTATGTTGTAAATAAAGTACCTGCAGGTGAATACCAGTTAATTGCATCTTCTTTAGGTTATGATACAATTAGAGAGAATATTTCATTAAACCCAGGCGATTTAATTAGTAGAAATTTTTATATAAGTGAAGCAAGCATTAAATTAAAAACTGTTTATGTTTCAGCTGAAAGACAATCGCTAAAAACTGACACCAAAATATCAGTGACCAAAGTCACTCCTAAACAGATAGAACAAATTCCTAGCATTGGTGGTCAAGCAGATTTAGCACAATATCTTCAGGTATTACCAGGAGTTGTTTTTACTGGTGACCAGGGAGGACAATTATATATAAGAGGAGGCTCTCCAATTCAAAATAAAGTATTATTGGATGGTATGGTAATTTATAATCCCTTTCACTCTATTGGTTTGTTTTCTGTTTTCGAAACAGACATTTTGCGTAATGCAGATATTTATACTGGTGGTTTTGGTGCTGAATATGGAGGCCGCATTTCATCTATTATGGATATCACCACTCGTGATGGAAATAAAAAAAGAATCTCCGGAAAATTTGCTGCATCTACTTTTGGTGCTGGCATACTCTTAGAAGGTCCACTTAAAAAACAATTAGAAAATGGTGGAGGAAGTTCCTCATTTATTATTTCTGCAAAAACATCGTACCTTGATAAAACATCTAAAAGCATATACAGTTACGTTGATGATGAAGGATTACCTTTTTCCTATTTGGATTTGTATGGTAAAACTTCAATAAATTGGGGGAGCGGATCCAAAGTGAGCATTTTTGGGTTTAGTTTTAATGATAACGTAAAAAATTATAAGTCTTTAGCAGATTTTTCGTGGAAAAATTTTGGTGGTGGTGCAAATATTCTCATCATCCCATCTAATTCCGCAGTGCTTATTGAAGCCCATACATCCTACAGTAATTACAATATTCAATTATTGCAAGAGCAAGGAAATGATAGAAAATCTGGAATTAATGATTTTAATATGGGCGTAAATTTCACCTATTTTCTAGGAACTAATGAACTTAAATATGGTTTAGATATTTTGGCTTTTACTACAAAGTATTCCTTTGTTAACGATGCAAACCGTATTATTAGCGATGTGCAAAACACTACGGAATTTGGGGCTTACGTTAAATACAAGTGGATGAAAGGGAACTGGATAATAGAACCTAGCTTCAGATTGCAGCTATATCCCAGTTTAAGTAGTATTTCACCAGAACCCAGATTGGCGCTTAAATATAAAGCTACCGATAGGTTACGATTTAAATTAGCAGGTGGATTTTATACTCAAAATTTAATCGCAGCTACATCAGATAGGGATGTAGTGAATTTGTTTTATGGGTTTTTAGCCGGCCCAGAAAGTGTTCCTGAAACTTTTGAAGGAAGAGCGATAAATGACAAATTACAAAAGGCACAGCACGCAATTATTGGTGTTGAATATGACCTAAGTAATAGATTGATATTAAATGTAGAAGCTTATTACAAAAACTTCAGCCAGCTAACCAACCTAAATAAAAACAAAATTTATAACGATAATACTCAAGGCGTTCCTGATGAATTAAAACTTGATTTTATCATTGAGAAAGGACTTGCCAAAGGTGTTGACTTTTCTTTAAAGTACGACTATGACAGGCTATTTGTTTGGGCAGTTTATTCATTAGGATATGTAGAACGTACCGACCCAAATATGACCTATAATCCACATTTCGACAGACGTCATAATATCAATTTCTTATCAAGTATTAAATTAGGAGGAGCCTATGATTGGGAACTGAGTATTCGATATAATTTCGGTTCCGGATTTCCTTTTACTCCTCAAGGTGGTAATTATGAGCAGATTGGTTTTGAAGGAGGTATAAACGAAGATTATACCATCACAAATGGAGACATGGGTTTTATATATGGTGACTATAACAGCAAAAGATTACCAAATTATCATAGAATTGATGCATCTATTAAAAAGACATTTGAGTT
>Ga0256826_1002160_pt1 | contig 12088 bp, 12 predicted proteins | sample CV79metaG_FD_185975 | JGI IMG/M metagenome (GOLD analysis project Ga0256826, IMG submission 185975) | Hydrothermal vent microbial communities from East Pacific Rise, Pacific Ocean - CV79 | ecosystem: Environmental > Aquatic > Marine > Hydrothermal vents | place: Pacific Ocean: East Pacific Rise... | reverse complement strand
GAACGTTAGTAAGAGGGACAACGACATGAAAATAGTCGTTGTTAAAGCGTTAATTAAAAGGCGATAGCTGCAGAAACATAAAACTCAGAGTAGTCATCAAGTGTAATGCCTGATGGAGTGTTATAGCTGTACTGTAGATCTAACGTAATGTTTTGTCGTGGGATGTAGTTAAGGCCAAAAGAGGCTGCATTATAGTCATACCACTTGACAAATGAATTACCAACAAGTGTTCCATTGTTGTTATAACTTAAGTAAGCGACTTTCACACCCAGTGGGGTAATAGGGTTGATTTGAAACTCTATGGATGCTGCTTGGTTGTCTGCTTTTTTTAGATTTGGGCTGGTAAGAGTAGCTAACGAGTTCTCTACTACATTCTTTAAGACAACATTGATAGTAGTCATGGTTGTAACTGAACCTATATTTCCACTAGCTTCGAAGTCAATACCATAGCCTTCTTTATGGATTTTAGTCAAGATAGCACCCGTATCTATAAGATCACCATCTAGCGCTTGATCACTCGCTTTCATATCACCTGAGAGCCAATATCCACCGAGCATGATATTCCATGTCTTACCAATAGGCTGGTTGTAAGCTAGACGGGCGAAGGGAATAACACTACCACCGGCATCAAGACCTTCACTGTTTTGTGAAGGAATCATCGCGCCAAAGGTTGCAAAAAAATGCTCATCACCATAATAGGCTTGAAGACCTGTTGCGGGACCTCTTGCAATACCAGTCGCTTGCGCGGCATTAGCACTGTTGGCATTTTCAAATTGCTTTAGTGTTGCGTTTAGTCCAGTATTAAAGTTTTCCATACCTGAGAATGTTCCGTTGATCTTAGTAGAGTAAAGTGAGAGACCCGCGTAACCGTCTAAAAGGTTATACGCTAAGATCGCTTTACCACCAAAGACAACATCGTTGTCTGAAGATGGATCACCAGTTAGTGAGACGATACTTCCTACATTATTGGCAACGCGTCCACCAAAAAAGAGTCCAGAGCCTTCAAGAAACTGAACCTCTCCGCGTTCTGTACCAACTGTTTCTGTGTTATTGGTGTCTTGTGTGCTTATGACATAGCGTGCTTTTAAAACAGCAGAGATGTTGAGAACGGCAGGCAGACCAAGTGCGACTTCCGAGCCTTCGATAAGTGACTCTTCACTGTTTGCATTGTAAAGGGTGTAGCCAGAGAGCGCGAATTGTCGACCATGTGTGTTGAGTTTTGGCATGTTCTGGGTGTGACACGCCATACAGTTTTCACCTGTTTGTCGTGCAAAGCCGGGGAGGGCATTGGCTGCTTCAGGTAGTGCTAGCAGAAGAGCGCCGGAGAGTAATAGTAGTTTTTTTGTAAAGTTTTTCATTGTGTGCTCCATTAAAATGAGATCGTTAATGCTGAGAGAAGGTCAGTAAAGTTTTCGATCCCCTCTTTTTTTGGTTGAACCATAGAATATTCCATGGTAAATTTAATGTTTTGGCGGAAAGAATAGTCAAACCCAAGAGTAACAGCATCTTTATCTTTGACATCGATTTTATCAAGCAGGTAGTAGTGAGGACCACTATCATCAACTCTTAAATACGCCATCTTAACACTCCAAGCAGGTCGTGGTGAAAGTGAAAGGTCAATAGAGTAGGCTCTCATCTCTCCATCTTCGGGTTCACCATAGATTTTAGCGAGTTCATCTACCATTAGAGCCGGATCACTTAGTGTGGTTTTGTTATTGGCGACAACTGCAATAGTCAAGAGCGTTGACATCTCTTGCAAGTCACCTTCTAATTGTAAGTCAAATCCATAGGACTCTTTTGTAACTCCGACAAGTGCTTGAGGTGTGTTAGCACTTCCAATAAGACCAGTATAATAACTTGTATTACTGGCTTTAGCTGTTCCGTACATACCAAAAGTACCGATGATGAGAGTCATATCTTTGAGAGGAATCTCATAAGCAAGACGCGCAAAAGGGATCATACTGCCACCGATGTCAATTCCATCACTGTTGTGTGCAGGCACATAGGCACCAAGTGTTGCAAAGAAGTTATTCCCACTGTAGTAGACTTGAACACCTGTTGCTGGTCCACTTCCTAGGTCAGAGGCTTGGATAGCGTTGGTAAGTTTATGATTTTCAAACTGTCTCAGTGTTTTGTTCAGACCGGTGTTGTAACTCTCTATACCAGAGAAGGGGCCGTAGTTGTTTGTTGAGTTGATGACAAAGCCGGTATAGCCATCACCAGTCTCAAATGCAACGGCAACCTTACCACCGAAGATGGCTTTTCCCTCTTTCTCACGAAACTCTATGATGCCACCAACATTTTCAGACATTCGACCTGCAACGTTTAGTGTTGAGGTTTTAAACATCTCATATACACCACGATTGGAGTCGATGGGCTCACCTGTTGTTGTCTCTAAGACAAGCCCCTTTCCATTAATGGCGCCACTACTTTTGTCATAGCGCCCTTTAAGCATCATGGACATGTTTAAGACCATTGGGATACCTAGTCCAAGCTTTTCACCATCAATGAGTGACTGAGAGCCTGACTCTGTACTCATGGTGTAGGCAGAACGTGCAAAGTCTCGTCCAAAACTGTTAAGTTTAGTCTGATTTTGCGCATGACACATCATACATTCTAACCCTGTTTGTCGTGCAAATGCTGGAACAGCAGATGCATCTTGAACAAGGGTAAAAAGTAAGATGGGGATTGATAATAGTAGTGATTGTCGTAACTTTTTCACTCGCAATCCTTAAGTTTATATCTTATTTAATAAATTATACTAAAATTAAACCTAAGAAATATCACCTTAAGGTGTGATGTTTTGCTTTTAATTTATAGATAATATAATGAAATGTATGTTTTACTGGAAATTATAAGGAATTGATATGAAAAAAAGTCTATTAATAATTATGTTGTGTAGCTTAACACTCTCTGCGGTAGAGAGTGCTAAGGTGTATAAACAGTGTACGATGTGCCATGGTAAACATGGTGAAAAAGTAGCAATGAAAGCTTCTCCAAAATTGAGTGCCTTAGAAGTAAGTGATCTTAGAGCACGTATGGAAGCTATAAAAGTGGGCTCAAGCAGTATCTCTAAAAAGTACCTTGGTATGCACCAAAGTAAGTTGAAAAAAGTGGATGAGGTTGAACTAGAACCACTTGCTGAATATATCACCTCATTAAAATAAATACTTAGGCTGTTTTGCGACCCGCATTGTAATCAATACGCCATTGCTCATTATGTTTAGCAAAGTAGACCTTTTTAAGGTGTCTGTCTTCTTGGTAGTTAACGGTAATCCGATCTCTACCTTTTGGTTCAAATGAGAGTAGTTCAATACGATGTTGTTGTTTCTCTTGTTTTAAATCATCTGAAAGGACCGCTTCTACAATACTTAGTGCAGCATCTGAGTTCGATGATGTTTTTAAGAGTTCTCGAAATTCAGGGTCTTTAAAACTACGTTTAAATCCTAAAGCCGTAAGAAGTGTGATGTAAGAATCTTTAGTCATCAGTGCAGCCAATGTTGTAAGGTCTCCATCGCTTAAAGTTTGATAATAGGCGAGGAGAGCGTTGGTCAAAGTCTCTTTAGTTTCTATATTAATATTATACATCTGTCTCTCCTCTATGAAATCTGTTGTTATGATGCTCTTGCGATAGCTTTTAAGAAGGCATCTAAGTGGCTGTGGCTTCCATCTAGTAAATGGTCATACGTCTTGACTACGTCAGCTGGCATACCCTCTGAAGCATGTTCAATGTCTTCGATATCTGTTACTTCAATCAATTCTCCTACTTTCAATGCTTCAAAGTGTGAAACAGAACCGAGCGCAATACAGTTATTGTAAAGTGTTTGCATCTCTAAAAGTACAAACTGTCCGATGGCATGGTCTTCTAGTGAGATATCTACATCTGATGTATCTATACCGTAACGTTCACATAATACTTGTGCGGCCAACATGTGCTCTTGTTCTGCTAGTTGGATGTTAGCAAAAGTCTGCTCACTTGGGTATTGTTTTCCCAATGTGATATAGACATCTCGTGCGACCTTCTCTTCTTGAAAGATCTTGAAGAGCTCATCTTTTTGAACTTCTGTGATCTCTACAACCTGCTTGTTACGTCCACCACCTTTTCCACGAGCAAAAGCTGTTGAAGCAGTAGCAATGGCACCAAGTCCGAGTACGCGCATAAAATCTCTACGTTTGTTATCTTTGATTGTGTTCATCTTTAATCCTTTGTTTCTTAGATAATATAAGTATAGGAAAAGAGTGTTAGTGAAGTGTAAGCGTTAAAATAACAAGAATATTTTATAGAAGGTGTAAATAAGATAAAAAGTATGTGAGTTGTGTGTTCAAGCGGTTGCTTGAACACGTTGAGAGAATGTGGTTATTTTGCTAGTTTACGACGAGCTATAAGACCACCGATAGCTAAGAATCCAAAGATCATTGCAAAGAGACTTGTGTTGTCCATGGTAGCAAAGATACCTTTGTCGTCATCGTTATTTACTTCTGTTGTAGTACTTGGATCATCTACTGGAGGTGTAACAACGGTTGTTTGCGCTGTAGTTTGAGCAAATACAGTGTCGGGAGTACCCGCACTAGTGTTGGCATCATCATATTGTACGCTGACTAGGGTACCTTCTGTTACATGTAAAATCCCGTCATTATCAGTACCACTTATTGTAGTATTATTGGTTTCAAGTGTTGCTTCGAATATACTAGCATTAACATCCATTTCGACCATTGTGATAGTTTCAGACTCACCATTATCGTTGGTGACATTGAGAGTATAGGTGTCATTAACATCAGCAGCAAGGTTAAGGTCTGCATCTGCAAGACGAATCGTCAACAGTGTACCTGGAGTAAAGGTCGGTGTAGGAGAGATGGATACTACCCCTGTTTGAATCGTGTAACTAAAGACTGGAGCATTACTGATCCATCCTGGCTCTACTTGGTTCGTAACATCATCTAAGATAGGTGTGTAACGAATAGTAAATGTTGAAGATGTTGGTGCAAGATCACCGACTTCAATGATAAAGTTAATTCCTAGGTTGAGTGTATCTTCAACTACGTCTACGGCATAGAGTGGATTAGCTGCCCATTCGTAGAGTGTTGTTGTAGGAACTAGGGCAAAGCCATGGTCATAACCTTGTCTCCATCCAAAGACACCACTGTAGTGTGTACCATCCCAATCACTCCAAAATGCTTCTAAGTCAGCATCAGTATCTGGGTCATTGTCAAAGTCATAGAAGATACCTTGGGGTGCCCAAATACTAGGAAGCCATTCTCCAAAAATATCAACATAGTCACTTCCCAAAGTTGCACCCGATTGGAACTTTTTATTTGAACTATTTAAGTCAACAATATATCCTGATGGTTTCTCATCGAAAAAACCATTCTTTGTAAAGTGGTCATCGGGGCCACCCCAAAGACCATGGGAAAAGGTTGCTAAAGATTCAGCATCCCATATATCGTTACCTTCATTTTCACCAAGACCTAACGAGATATTAATATCATCGGGGGTTGCAACGAAATTACTACCAATTCCAACACCGACTTCTACAGAATAGCCTTTAAGACGTTTACCTGAGTAGTTGTCAAGTTTTTGAAAGACTTGGTAGCGACGCACACCTGTTTCTTCTTGAATATTAAAAACAATATCAACACTAGTCTCATGTCCAGCTCCACCAGCAACTGTTGAGGGTTGGAAGTTGATTTTAAAACGTTTATGTGACTGCCATGGTCCAGCACAATCTAAAGGGGTAGCGACTGCAGGTGCAACGGCATCAAGATGCCCATCGTTGGGATTGGTCGCTTCATCAAGGTAAGAAGTGTTGATAATACAGTTTTCAGGTTTCCCATTAGCAACACCTGCAATGTTATGCAAGACTTTAATACCATCAGGTTCACCTACGGGCCAGTCTTTACCATGAAGACGACCTGTTACAACACCATTTTCATCTTTAATGACACTTTCAAAGGTATTGCCTTCACCAAATGATGGATCATATGAGCCATCAACTTTATTATAGGATTTACCATTATCAGCATAGTTAGTACCAACGTCAGCAATGATAACATCAACATTATTTAGGTTCCAACCATTAAAACCGGGAGCATTACTTGGTGCCCCTTGCAGTTGTGTAGAGATTCTTCCTGCTTCAAGTGAAGAGACTAGACCTAAACAAGCGATAAGGCTAAGACCAATTATTTTAGATGTTTTGTGCATAATAATATTCCTTTTAAAAGATGCAATAATCTTTGTATATACACTGATTATATAGTAATAATATATTAGGGACATCACCCAAAAGGAGTAGAAATACGATTTTCCCCAAATTTTATTAAAAAATGTTGCTTTATTGGGGGTAATCGCTTTTTCTTATTAACATCACCTTGTTATAATTGCGAGATAAAAGGATAACTATGACAATTATGCAACTTGTTCTACTTGGGGCTTCGGCATTTTTTGCCTTTAAGATCTACGAGCACATGCAAGGTTTACAAGACCCTGATGGAAGTGAAGAGAGTGTTGAGGCTATCGAAGAGCAGGTGAATATTGATGCTCTGGTAGAAGAGGCAGATAAGGCGTATGACGAGGGACGCCTGCTTGAAGCAAGAGAGTTATTACAAAAGGCACAAAACCATGACAGTAATATCCCTGAGTTGACAAATCGTTTAGGCTTTATTGTCAGTCAGATGGGTAATCATGAAGAGGCTTTGAAACTCTATAACCATGCCTTGACGTTAAGAGAAGAAGATGTGACACACCTTGCCATCGCTTCACAACTTCGTGAACTTGGTCGTCTTGATGAGGCTGAGGTGCATTATAAACGTGCGATTGAGCTTGATCCTGAATATGAGGTAGCTTATTTTAACTTCGCCAACCTCTTGGTAGACATGCAACGTATTGCTGAAGCGAAGATGATGTATGAAAAAGCCTTAGAGATCGCACCTGACTTAGAGGCTGCTAAAGAGGAACTGGAGAAATTAAATGGCAAGTAATCAAGCGCGTCTAGCTGTTCTAATTGATGCAGACAATGCACAGGCTTCTATAGTAGAAGAGCTTTTAGGCGAGATCGCTCAGTATGGAGTCGCTAGCGTCAAGCGTATATACGGTGACTGGACTGACACACGTCTAAAGGGTTGGAAAAGCTCTTTGTTAGAACATGGCATTAATCCTGTGCAACAGTTTGCGTACACTACCGGTAAAAATGCGACAGACTCGGCGCTTATTATTGATGCGATGGATCTACTCTATACTGATAAACTAGATGGTTTTTGTATTGTTTCTAGTGACAGTGACTTTACACGTTTGGCCAGTCGTATCCGTGAATCAGGCTTAAAAGTCTATGGTTTTGGCGAGAAGAAGACCCCAAAAGCTTTTATGAGTGCTTGTGATAAATTTATCTACACGGAGATACTCCGTAAATGTGATGAACCCAATGAGACTAAGCAGAAACGTCCTGTTGTTAAAGCACAGAAACTAGACTTGAAACTCCTTAATATGCTACGCCATGCAGTAGATGATACAACAGATGAAGCAGGGTGGTCACACTTAGGTTCGGTGGGTCAAAATGTGTTGAACAAGTCGCCTGAATTTGACTCACGAAACTATGGTTTTAAAAAACTGCGTGATCTTTTGGAAAGTAGTAAACTCTTTGAGTTTAAAAATGTAGACCCATTAGTGCACAACAGTGGGGTTCGTGTTCGTGTCAAACGTAAAAGGAGTTATGAATGATCTTAGGTGATATTTATCAAAAACTAGATGAGGTCTCACCGTTTGAGTTACAAGCCTCATGGGACAACTCCGGTCTTATTGTAGGTAGTTTTGATCAAGAGATAAGCAGTGTTGTGGTGAGTATTGATGTTGATGAAGCATTGATAGAGAGTGTGGATGAAGGAACGCTTATCATCACACATCATCCTCTAATATTTAGCGGTCTGAAATCTTTAGACTATGCTACCTATCCCACAAAACTACTGGCGATGATGATGGCCAAAGGTATTGCTAATATTGCGATGCATACTAACTTTGATCAGACGCATCTGAACCGTTATGTAGTTGAAAAGGTACTGAAGAAGAAAATTGTGGCTGAAGGCGATTACTTACTCTATTTTGATATCGATGTTGACTTTGAGACGTTTTCTCAAGAGATTGCAAAGGCTTTTGGTCTGACATATGTTAAATGTGTTGTTGCAGATGAGAAGCAGATCAAACGTGTTGCACTTTGTACTGGTTCGGGTGCTTCAATGATCAAAGATGTTGAGGCTGATCTCTTTTTAACGGGAGACATAAAGTATCATGATGCGATGGAAGCAAAGGCACTTGGTCTTAACATGATCGACATCGGTCATTTCGAAAGTGAACGCTTTTTTGGTGAGATACTCGCGCCATATTTGAAAAATTTAGGATTAACGGTTATAATTTCATCATCAAAAAACCCATTTACTTATTTGTAGATGAACTGTGCCCTAAAGTAGGGCGCTACCAGCACTTTCAACAGCCATTTGCGCTGTATAATTTAAGGAAAAAGATTGAACAAGCACCTAGAACAACTTATTGACCTATCTAAAGTAGACAAAGAGATCGACGCATTTGAGCCACAGATCGAAGAAGCAAACATTAAGTACGAAGCAGCATTAGCTAAAAAAGAGAACCTTGAAAGTGCTATTGCAACACTTGACGAAGAGTCAAAGCATGAGCAAGTAAAAAAGCAGAAAAATGAGCTCCATATTGCTGAACTCTCTGCAAAGTTAGAAGAGAACAGTAAAAAAAGCGGTGATGTTAAGACTGAACGCGAAATGAAGTCTCTACAACTAGAAGAAGAGATTGCTAAAGAGCAGGTTACTTTTGCTAATGAAGAGATCGATCGTCTTGAAAAAGTGATCGAGAACAAGCAAGAGAAGATGACTGAGCTTAAGGCAGAGATGGAAGAGATCGATGCTAACCTATCTTCTGTTAAAGAAGAAGTAGATGCTAAGCTTGCTATCATCAACACAGAGCGTCAAAAAGTATTCGAAGCAAAAGAGAAACTTGTTTCTCAGATGAACCAAAAAGGTCTTTCGTTTTACCAGAAGATCCGTCGTTGGGCTAAGAACACTACAGCGGTAGAAGTTAGAAACCAAGCATGTATGGGTTGTTACATGGTAATTAATGACAAGGTTTATTCTGAAGTTATTAAGGGTGAAGAGATTACGAACTGTCCACACTGTGGCCGTATCCTTTACATCGAGCCTTCTACAGAGACTGCTGAAGCGTAACAAACTTCAGAGGAGTAGCGTAATGAAACCATTTACACTCCTCTACTTTTTCCTAGCAACACTACTTTATGTGCTTGCACTCCCTTTTTTACTTCTTATATCGTTTAAAGCTAAATATAGAGAGTCGATACCTGCACGTTTTTTTCTTTGGAAAAATGGTTGTTTTAAAAAAGAGGATATCTGGTTTCATGTCTGTTCACTAGGTGAGGCTCGGGCTTTAGCACCGATTATGGAAAAGTTGCAGGGACGAGATGTCTCTATTACAACGATAACCCATACGGGTCATGCAGAAGCGTCTAAGTATGATGCAGAGACACGTTACTTACCCTATGAGGCGATACTCCCTTTTTGGATTAGAAAACATAAGTATTTAGTTGTTCTAGAAGCTGAGTTTTGGTACCTTCTATTTGCAGTAGCACGCGCTAAAGGTGCCACGGTTGTTTTACTTAATGCACGGATGACTGAACGTAGTTTTCCTAAGTATATGAGACTTCGTTGGTTGTATGTACAGATGTTTAGAAGGGTAGATAAAATCTTCGCTCAAAGCAGTGCAGACAAAGAACGGTTTGAAGCACTTGGGGCAACAAACATTGAAGTAGTGGGTAACATTAAGTTGGCACAGAAGATCGTTGCAACTAAAAGTTACAATAAACCTAGCTGTGAAGTGATCGTGGCAGCGAGTACCCATGCTGATGAGGAAGAACTCATTATAGATGCTTTTTTAGAGTATAAAAAAGAGCGTCACACAAAGCTTATAGTGGTCCCACGACATCCTGAGCGTTTTGAAGCAGTTTACACACTACTTCAAGAGATGAAAGATGAGTGGATCACCCTTTCTCGTTGGAGTGAGAAACAAGACTTTGAAGCTGACATTGTCTTGGTCGACGCTATGGGTGAGCTTAACAACATCTATGCTATCAGCGATGTAGCTATCATTGGTGGGGCATTTAGAGATGATGTAGGTGGTCATAACCCATTAGAACCTGCCCATTTTGGTTGTAAGATCATTACAGGTGAACATGCTTTTATGCAGCAAGAGCTTTTTAAGTATGTGCATAATGTCCAAGTGGTCAAAAATGAGAAGATACTTGAGGCCTTAGAGCAGGCGGAAAACATGCAAGGTGCTTATGTCGATGAAAAGATCGATTTAGAGAGTATAATTAGGTATTTAAACCAATAATAATAGTATCAATAGTGAATTTATAAGGAAATAATAATGGATTACAGTAAGAAAAAAAGAGCCTCAGATCAGCGAACCAAAAATAAGAAAGAAGAGGGTCGTGCGAAAGTAAGAGCAAAAGCTTACGCGCAAGCCGATGCTAAACGTGCACCGCGTAGTAAGAAAAAAGTACAGAGTGCAGAAGAAGAGTTCTTAACAGAGGGACCATCAGGACAACGTGGTAGTGGAGAGATGGAGAAGGCGTACAAGCTTTTGGCACTTCAAGAGTCGCTCTCTAACTCTCAAGCTAAAGCACTGATCGATCGTGGTCTTGTCTATGTTGCCAACCGTAAGGTGACAGTTGCTCGCGGTGAACTACCAGTAAAAACGAACTTCAATGTACACGAAATTGCGAAAGCAACGGTAATTTATGAAGATAATGACCTACTTGTCGTGGACAAGCCTGCCTTTTTAAACACAGATGAGGTAGAGCGACAGTATCCTAATGCGCAACTTCTTCACCGTCTCGATCGTGAAACAAGTGGTGTTTTGATCTTGGTAAAAGATGAAGAGTATCGCATCAAAGCTATTGGTGAATTTAAACGCAACAAGGTCTATAAAGAGTACACAGCGTGGGTTGAAGGTCAGTTTATAGAAGAAGTTGAGATAGATAAAGCCATCATTACTGAAAAACGTCATAACAAAGCTTTTTCTAAAATCTCGCCTAAGGGAAAACCTGCGCACACGACGGTAACCCCTGTTGAAGTGGTGGGTAAGTATTCTAAGGTGAAAGTGGTCATCCGTGAAGGTCGTACCCACCAGATCCGTTGTCACTTACGCTCTATTGGTTTTCCAATAGCAGGTGATGAGCAGTATGGTGGTCGCCGTGCCAAGCGTGTAATGCTTCATGCCCGCAAAGTTGAGATTATGGGACACACCTTTGTGGCCAAAGAACCTAAGATTTTTGCCCATTACTCTTCTTAATTAGCCTCCTTTAGGTCTTCTTATCTTTATTATAAATACTATATGTTAAGATTCGTGAAGATAGGTGCTGTTTATAGTACCAATATATTTTATGGATAACACAATGCGTATATTTTTATTTCTACTTTTTTCTACCTTTCTCTCAGCACAACAGACATTAAGTGAAGCACGTGTTGAAGAGAACATGTTTGTTATGAAAATCATTGGTGTGGTCATCTTAGTTTTGATCATCATGCCTTTTATCCTTCGACAGCTAAAAAGCTTAGCTCCAAAACCTGAGAAACATAAGCTTGATATAGATTTTGATGAAGAAGATAAGGTCACCAAAAAGAGAAAAGAGAAAGAAGAAGAGGTCACTAATATTGATCCTATAGCTTATGGCTTAGAAACACTCTTCGATCAACGTGCTGTCCCTCCAGAGAAACGTGAAGCATACGCACCCCTGTACAGGAAGTATGTCGCGTTAAAAATGGGTGAAGTAGATGTGAAAACAGGCTCTTTTTACATTGACAGCGTTTTAAATGCGGTGATGGAGAGAGTGCATCAATTAGATGATGAGCGAAACTTCGAAGTAGTCTTTGACATGGATGCTAATGTTCCTTCGCAGATCATTGGTGATGCCGAACGGATGGAAGAGATACTCTTTTATCTTATACAAAACGTAGTACGTAAAAGTGATACCTATATAGTTGAGGTAGAGATCAAGCGTCA
>Ga0256826_1002159_pt1 | contig 12090 bp, 11 predicted proteins | sample CV79metaG_FD_185975 | JGI IMG/M metagenome (GOLD analysis project Ga0256826, IMG submission 185975) | Hydrothermal vent microbial communities from East Pacific Rise, Pacific Ocean - CV79 | ecosystem: Environmental > Aquatic > Marine > Hydrothermal vents | place: Pacific Ocean: East Pacific Rise... | reverse complement strand
TATTCCTACTTTTCCTCAAAATGGAAAAATAAAAAAAGATGATATTGGTGATAATTGGGATTTAAAACTAAAAAAGAATATTGATATACTTGATTCTTTAGATAAAAATAAAATATATACTATTGGTTTTAAAGCCGAGATGGATAAAGATCAAGCCAAACAAAATGCTACTAATATGCTTCAAAATAAAAGTATTGATGGGGTATGCTTAAATATTATTGATAAAAATAATAATTTTGGTTCAGATACAAATAATATCAATTTTATAACTTCAAATGATGAATCTTATTTTGAAGGTTCAAAATTAGATATATCTATCCAGTTACTAGATAATATTAAAGAGTCATTGAGTGAATAACATTCCTAAGCATATTGCCATTATTATGGATGGTAATGGAAGATGGGCAAAAGAGCAAGGACTAAATAGAACAGCAGGGCACGAAAAAGGTGCTTCAACAGTAAGAGAGATAACCATACATTGTAGTGATATAGGGATAAACTATCTTACTCTTTATGCATTTAGTACAGAAAACTGGTCAAGACCTAAACTTGAAGTTGAATTTCTTATGAAACTTCTTGAGAGATATTTTAAAAGTGAACTACCAATATATTTAAAAAATAATGTAAAATTTAAAGCTATTGGAGATATTAGTAAATTTTCTAAAAAACTTCAAACTATCATAAAGGATACTGAAAATCAAACTTCAAAATGCACAGGATTGACTCAAGTATTGGCATTAAACTATGGAAGTAGAGATGAAATTGTAAGAGCTGTTAAAAAACTAAATGAAAAGAATTTAGAAGTATCAGAAGAGAATATAAATAGTTGTTTAGATACTGTAAATATTCCAGATGTAGATCTTCTTATTCGTACAAGTGGAGAGGTTAGAATATCAAACTATCTTTTATGGCAAATAGCTTATGCAGAGATGTTTTTTACACAAACTTATTGGCCAGAATTTTCTACAATGGAACTAGATGATATAATTTCTGATTTTAATAAAAGAGAAAGAAGATTTGGTGGAATCTAATATTCTAATTTTTACGCTTGGACTTATATTTGGAAGTTTTCTAAATATGTTAATATATAGGCTACCACTTGATATATCACTAATAAATCCTAAAAGATCAATATGTACAAGTTGTAACTATCAAATTAAATGGTATGAAAATATTCCACTATTTTCTTATATTTTCTTAAAAGCTAGATGTTCAAACTGTAAAGAACAAATATCTATTATATACCCCATAGTTGAACTTATCACAGCTATATTAACTTTATTACTTTTTATAAAGATGGGAAATACATTTAACTTCATTTTAACTACATTATTATTTTACATATTGATCGTACTTTCATTTATTGATTTTAAATACAAAGCTGTGCCGGACTATCTTTTGATTCTTTCACTTTTAGTATCATTTTTTATAATTGATTTTGATTTTAATGCTATGTTAATGTTTAGTGGTGGCTTTATTTTACTTGATATATTTATCACTTTTTATATTCAAAATATTAAATCTAAAATTCTAAATGATGATAGTTTAAGAACTCAAAAAGCATTAGGTGAAGGTGATATACCTATTGTTGCCATTATTGGTGGATTACTTAGTGTTAAACTTGGACTAATAGCTATATTTTTAAGTGCAATTTTTGCTATAATCCCATCAATATTAAATACAATTATAAAAAAAGATATAGAAACACCATTTATACCATATTTAACACTTGCTTTATTTACTGTGTATATTACTGATAATTATTTTTTAAATTTATTTGTAGCTAACTAAAGGAAAAAAATGAATAAATTATTAAAAAAACATCTACTTACTACATATTCACAAACATTTTTCCCTATATTTTTAACTCTATTTATAATTACATCTATTATGTACCTTGTAAGAATATCTGCACTTACGTCTATTATGGAGATTAATTTTACAGAATTATTAACATTATATTCATTTTATATACCATCTATTCTTTTTTATACATTACCAATATCTATATTTATATCTATAGCACTTAGCTTATCTAAGCTATCTACAGAGTATGAACTAATAGTAATAACTAGTTTTGGTTTAAATCCAATTAAAATATTAAAAATATTTTTTCCTACACTATTTTTTACTACTTTATTTTTATTAGTAAATTCCTTAATACTAATTCCAAAAGCTGACCAACTATCAGATAGTTTTAAAATAAAGAAAAAACAAGATGCTAAATTTAATATTAAAGCAAGTGAATATGGTCAAGAATTTGGGAAATGGCTTATATATGTAAATGATGAAAAAGATGGTTTATATAAAGATATTGTACTTTTTCAAAAAGATGGAACAGAAGATACATTTATAATTGCAAAGAATGCAACACTTGATAATAATAATTCTGATTTAGGTTTACATCTAAGAGATGGTAAGGCACTAAGTATCGACCAAACAATTAATCAAATTGATTTTGAAAAAATGCTTATAAATAATAGTTTAAAGGAAGCCACAAATATAAATACTTTTAATGATTTATTAATATATTGGAGTGATATAAATCAAAATCAATATAAACAATATAAATTTAACTTCTCTATATTGATGTCATTATTTCCTATATTATCAATTTTATTTATTATATCTTTAGGGTTTTATAATCCTAGATATGAAAAAAATAAAACTACTATTTATACTATATTATTAGCAATATTATTTGTAATTTTTAGTCAAAAATTATCTAAAAAACTAGGATTTGAAGTTTTATATGTTATGCCTACAATTTGGATAATACTTAGTTATATAGTTTATAGAGTTAAAGTTAAAAAGTATTATTAAAACTGTGAAAAAAATTCTTTTTATAATAAGCTACAATGGAACTAGTTATTATGGTTCTCAAATTCAACCAGATAAAGTAACAATTCAATCAAAATTAGATGATGCATTTAAAATATTAAATATCAACACAACTCTTGAATTTAGTGGCAGAACTGATAAAGGAGTTCATGCCTTCAAACAATCTATTTCGTGCTTTATACCCAAGCACTGGGACGATTTAAAAAGATTTAGAACTACTTTAAATAAGCTTTTACCAAAATCTATATTTATTAGAAAAGTAAAATTTGTAGATGATCAATTTCATGCTAGATTTAGTGCTAAAAAAAGAGAATATAGGTACCTAATATCATCAAAAGAAACTACACCTTTCAATAATGATTTTGTTACATATTATAAAAAAATTAATATATTTAAAATTAAAGAATCAATTAAATATTTTATAGGTATTCATGATTTTGAATATTTTTCAAAAAAAGGTAGTGATCCAGTATCCTATACAAGGGAGATATATGATATAAAGTTTTATAAATATAATGATATATATGTATTAAATTTTAAGGCAAACTCATACCTTAGAAGTCAAATAAGGATGATAATAGATTTTATAATGAAAATATCAGAAGGTAAATTAACTATTAAACAATTAAAAGATCAACTAAATAAAGAGAAATTAATCTCATGGACATTAGCTCCTGCTAATGGACTATATCTTAGTAAAATTCACTATTAATTTTACATAAAAAAAGGTTAGTGAATATTCACTAACCTTTAAAGTTATATTTAAAATATAACTCTAAAATCCACTCATTTGTACATAAGTAGATATCATCTCTAATAATGGATCGATATAGAATACTGATGTAATTGTTACAATAGCAGAGATACCAACAACAGTAAGTAATGGTCTATTTGCATTACCCATAACTACTACTCTATCATCATTTGTTGGTTGCTTCAAGAACATATAAACTATTAATTTTAAATAATAATATGCAGCAATTGCAGAATTTAATGCCATAATTAAAGCTAATACTACATATCCACCATTAACAGCAGCACCGATTAAAAACATTTTTCCCCAAAATAAACTAAATGGAGGAACACCAGCAAGACTTAACATAAATAGACCTAAAATAGAAGCATTCAAAGGTGAAATATGAACTAAACCTGCAAATTTCTCAAATGGATGATCTGATTGAAATCCATGATCATTTTTAGTTCTATTAATCCATAACATAGCAAATGCACCAAGATTTGTAAATAAGAATAAAATCCAATATAAAAATAAACCTTCAGTAGCTTGCGTAGTACCAACTAAAATTGCACCCATTACAAAACCTGCATGAGAGATTGAAGAGTATGCTAACATTCTTTTAACATCTGTTTGAACCAATGCAACCATATTTGGTAATGTCATAGTTACAATTACAATAATGTAAAGTATAAGTTCAACCCAGCTATTATCAACACTTACAAATATCTCAAAAAATCTAAGAGCAACTACAAAAGCAGCAATCTTTGGAACAATTGACATATATCCAGCCATTGCAGAACTTGAACCTTCATAAACATCTGGAGCCCATGTATGAAATGGTACAATTGATAGTTTAAATCCAATACCACCTAGAATAAAAGCAATACCTATAAGAATCAATGGATAATTATCAAAGTTTGAAGCAACAAAAGAAGCTGATATTTGACCTAACTCTACACTTCCTGTAAGTCCATAAAATATCATAGAACCAAATGCAAAGAAACCAGCTGCCATAGCACCCATTGTAAAGTATTTAATAGCTGCTTCTGTAGATTTATCTCTATTGTGCATTGCTATTAAAGTATACAGTGCCATTGATGCAGTTTCAAGTCCAACAAAAATTAAAATTAAATTATCAGATGCAACCATAAATTGGAAACCTGCTACCATAAATAAAAATAATGCAAAATATTCAGGATATCTATATTCATGAAATCTTTGCTGAGACAATGCAAGTATAATAAACAATGCAGATCCAACAAGAATAATAATTTGAGATAGTATAGCAATACCATCCATTAACATAACATCAAAGAAACCTCTTGTTGCACCATTATAACCAAGTACTGCACCTAAATCTATAAGTAAAATCAAAATAGTTAACATAACATACAAAGATTTATGTAAATTTTTAGTTGCTAAATCTATACAAAGAATAGCTAATGCACCAACAATTGTAATTAACATTGGTACTAAACTTGGCAGGTTTAATGCTGCCATATCTATATTAATTGGTGGTATCATTACTTCACCTCCCCTATAGTATTAACTGATGCAATTTTTGCTTTTGCTTCAGGTGTTACTGATTTTAAGTACATAACTTGTACTAATTGTTTAACTGATTTATCAACCGGCTCTAATATTGGCTTAGGATAAACTCCTAAATAAACTACTAACATAACTAAAGGAACTAAAGCGACAACTTCTCTACCTTTAATATCTTGTAATTTATTATTAATTGGATTTGTTATTGGTCCAAAAAATGTTTTTTTGTAAAGTACTAACATATAAACAGCACCAAGGATTATTGTTAATCCTGCCATTGCTGTTAAAAATGGAGATACTGCAAAGAATCCAAGCAGACTTAAAAACTCACCAACAAAACCAATTGTAAGAGGAAGACCAACAGATGCCATAAGCATAATACCAAATACTACTGCATACATAGGCATAACTTTTGCTAATCCACCAAATTCACTCATCATTTTAGTTCCACGTCGGTCATAAATAACACCAACTAACATAAATAATGCACCTGAAACAATACCATGTGAAATCATTAAAAATAAACTTCCACCAATACCTTCAACATTTAATGCAAAAATTCCAAGAATAATTACACCCATATGAGAAACTGAACTATAAGCAATAACCTGCTTTATATCTTCTTGAGCATAAGCTACCATTGCAGTATAGATAATTGCAATAATAGCTAATACACCCATTGGTATCATCATAGCAACTGCAGCATCTGGAAACAATGGTAATGAAAATCTTATAAAACCATATGTACCCATTTTAAGAAGAACTGCTGCAAGTATAACTGAACCAATTGTTGGTGCTTGACCATGTGCATATGGAAGCCATGTATGAAATGGAACCATTGGTACCTTAATAGCAAAACCTAAAAAGAATGCTACAAATAACCACATTTGCATATCAAATGGTAACATTAACATATTCCAGTCAAGTAAACTAAAGCTCCAGTTTCCTGTAGCTTGAAAATAAACATAACCTAAATATAACATACCAACAAGCATAACTAATGAACCTGTAAAAGTATATAAGAAGAATTTAACAGCTGCATAAATTCTTCTTTTCCCACCCCATGCTCCAATTATATATAACATAGGTACAAGTGATAATTCCCAGAATACATAAAAAATAATTGCATCAAGTGCTAGAAATACACCAACCATTGTCATCTCTAAAAATAAAACTGTAATTATTAAATTTTTAAGATCTCTTTTTTCTGTTAATCCAATAAGAGAGATCATTGTCATAAATGTTGTCATTAAAACTAAAAATAACGAAATACCATCTATCCCTAAATTATACGAGATACCATACTGAGATATGATAGGTATAAATTCACTAAACTGCATACCTGCAATACTATTATCGAAACTAAACCATAAAAAGCAAGAAAGAAAAAACTCAATTGCTGTAACTGTAATTCCATACGTTCTTATTGCTTCTTTATCTACCATAAACCCTATAGCAGCTGCAAACGCTGGAAAAAATATTAAAATTGATAAAATGTGTTCCATCTATTTCCCTTCCTTACTTCAAATTACCAAAGGCAACAACTAAAATTAATAGAATCAATATACCGATTCCCATCCATTTTAATGACTTCGATAAACTTCCTGATTGCATAGCAGTTCCACTTTCACCACCTGCATAAAATCCATTTGCTATTCCATCAACTATTGCATCAATAAGTTTCATATCAATCTCTTTCCAACTAAATTTAGAAATTGCTAAATATGGTTTTAAAATCATTGCCTCTATCATATGAGGGAAATAATATTGATTTGCTAATAATTTATAAATAAAATTATTTTTCATAGATTCACTAAAATATCCACCACTTTTCTTGAACTTAAAGTAAGCAAAAGCGATACCACTAATAGATATTGTAATAGTTATAATCATTAAAAGAAGACTTGTTGATCCTTCTAATTCTGGTTCAAAATATGGTAAAACATGTGTAACCATGTGAACAAACTCATGTTCAAACCAACCTGCACTAATAGCTAAAATAGCTAATGGTGTCATAGCTGCAATCACAAATGGATATGTTTCATGAGGATGAACTTTTGAATGATCATAATTTTCTTTTCCATAAAATACATACATTACAAGTCTAAATGAATAAAATGCAGTTAAACCAGCAGTAAACCATAAGATTCCCCATAAAATATAAGCATGTTCGCTAAACGCAGAAGCTAAAATCAACTCTTTAGAATAGAAACCTGCTAAAAATGGGAAACCTGCTAATGCTAATGATGCTACCGTCATAATAAATGCTGTGTATGGCATATGATTCTTAAGCCCACCCATTTTTTTAATATTTATCTCATCATTTGTAGCATGCATTACATTACCAGCACCTAAAAATAGAACTGATTTAAAGAAAGCATGAGTTGCAAGATGAAATAATGCTATCCAATAAGCACCAAGACCCGCTGCTACAAACATATATCCAAGTTGAGATAAAGTTGAGTATGCAATAATTTTTTTCATATTAGTAGCAACTAAAGCTTGAGTAGCTGCAAATATCGCAACAAAAGCACCAAGTGATGCTATAAAATATCCAACCTCTGGTACAACTGTAAAAATCTCATTTGCTCTTACAACCAAATAAACTCCTGCAGTTACCATTGTTGCTGCATGAATTAAAGCAGAAACAGGTGTAGGACCTTCCATCGCATTTGCAAGCCATGTATTAAAAGGGAATTGAGCTGATTTACCCATGGCACCAATAAATAGAAATATCGCTATTGCTACAATAGTACCATGATCTAATCCACCAATATGTGCAAATACTGCATCATATTGTAAAGTACCTAAGTTCCAAAAAATCAACATCATACCAATTAACATACCTAAATCGGCAACTCTATTCATAATAAATGCTTCATTTGCAGCATATCCAGGAGATACAGAAGAGTATGGTGATAATGTTGAATATGGAGATTCATAAATATCATCAGATTTTTTAACATCCTCTTTATGATACCAAAAACCAATTAGAAGCCATGAACATAGTCCAACCCCTTCCCAACCAATAAATAATCCAGCAAAATTATCAGACATAACTAAAATCATCATTGAGAATACAAATGCAGAAAGATAAGAGAAAAATCTATTAAATCCTGTATCATGATCCATATATCCAATTGAGTGAATATGTACCATTGTTGATACCATTGTAACAACAACCATCATGGTAACACTTACTTGATCAACAACAAAACCAAAAGGAATACTAACATTTCCAATAACAATCCAATCCATCATATTTACATGAATCGCTTCACCTGTTGTAAATACATGTGCTAATAAATTTACTGATGCTATTAAAGAAACACCTAATAATCCTGATGTAAGAATACCTACAAATAGTTTTTTAGGAGTATTACCAAATAACGCAGCAATCAGTGATCCAACTAGTGGAGCAAAAAGTGCTATATATAAATAATTTTCCATTCTTATCCCTTCATACTTTTTAATGAGTCAAGGTCAATTGTATTATGACGTTTAAACCATAATATTAATAAACCAAGACCTATAGCTACTTCACTTGCTGCAATTGCAATAATAAAGAATGCAAACATTTGTCCAGTTAAATCTCCATGAAACTTAGAGATAGCTGCCATACCAATATTCACTGCATTTAACATTATCTCTGTAGAGAAAAATAACATCAATAAATTTGTTCTTCTCATAGCACCATACATACCAATCATAAAGATAATTGTACTAAGTGCTAAATAATCATTTAATGTAATCTCTATTCCACTCATTTAATATCCTTTACTATCTCTGAATTTGTTTTATGATGATCTACTTCATGTTCTTCTAATTCAGTAATAGATATATCCATTTTTTTACCAGCTAAAATAATTCCACCAATCATAGCTACAAGTAACATAACAGCAGCAACCTCAAAAGGAACTAAATATTTAGTAAATAAAACTAACCCAATATCTTGAGTATTTCCATATGCCTCATGAATAGGATAATGTGCTGTTGCATTTGCACCAATTACTGGAGCAATAAAAATTGCAACAACAATCAAAGCTATAATACCAGTCATCATGAATGTAAATCTTGCATTTGTTGGATTTTCTTTGATATCATTAATAGAATCAAAGAACATCATACCAAATGCATAAAGAGCCATTACAGCACCTGTATAAACTACAATTTGTACTGCACCTAGGAACTCTGCTCCTAGCATAAAGAAAAATGCCGATATAAATATCATACCAGCCGCCAAAGAACTTAAAGCATACAGTGCATTTTTTGTTATCACTGTTATACTAAACATTGCTATTGTTAAAAAAGCAAATAAATAAAAAGCTACTACTTCAAACATATACTATCCTTAATACGCAAGTGGTGTTTTTTTGATTTTATCATCAGCATCTGGTGAAATTGCACCAAAACCTTGATACTCTAACTGATTTTGTAATTCAGCAAAAGGTGTCATCAAATCATCTTTTAAAACAAAATGTTCTCTTTGTTCACTTGCATTTTCATATCTTTGTCCATGAACAATTGCTAACTCTGGACAAACTTCAGCACAATAACCACAAAAAATACATCTTCCAAGGTTAATAGTATACTCTACAACCTCTTTTCTTAATTTTTTATCAATTTTTGTATCCAGTCGTATACAGTTGGCTATACAAATCTTTTCACAAAGACCACAACCAATACATCTATTATTTCCGCTTTCAAGTAAAACAAGTAGTTTATGTACTGCTCTATATCTCGGGCTAATTGGTAATTTTTCTATTGGATATTGAACATTGTGTGTTTCGTTATTCAGTAAAACACCTTTCATAATTTTAAATGTAATACCAAGACCTTTAAAAAGCTCCATACTAAATCCACGATCTAGTATTTGCTTAAATTTATCCCAACCTTGTACTGGATATTCTTCAATATCCATCATGATATATTCTTGGCTACCTACATTTCTATCTTTTAAATCTTTAAAACTCATGCTTTGCCCCCTTCTATAATATAACTATTGCAGTTACTAAGATATTTAGTAAAGCTAACGGCATTAAAATTTTCCAACATAACCACATAAGTTGATCAGGTCTTACATGTGGCCAAGATGCTCTTGTCCATAAAAATAAGAAAATTAAAAATGCAACTTTTAATATAATTGCTAAGGCACCTGGAATGAACCATAAGTCATTAAATCCACCTAAAAACATTAGTACTGTTACAAATGAAATTGTAAAAAGATTTGCATACTCTCCAATAAAGAACATACCCCATCTCATACCAGAATACTCTGTTGCATAACCTGCAACAACCTCTGCTTCATGCTCTAAAAGGTCAAACGGTGTTCTATTTGTTTCTGCATATCCTGCAATTAAAAATAAGAAAAATGCTAATGGTTGTGTCCAGATAAGCCAATTAAAAATCCCACCTGCTTGGTAGTTATTTATATCAATTAATGATAAACTTCCAACTAACATTAAAGGTGCTAACATAGATAAACCAGTTACCACTTCATAAGATAAAAGTTGAATAGCAGTTCTAGCTCCACCTAATAAACCCCATTTATTTGCTTGTGCCATACCACCTAAAAGAGGACCATAAAGTCCAGTAGCCATAACACCCATAACAAATAATACACCAACATTTACATCAGATACAATAACACCTGGAATAAATGGAACAGCAGTCATAGCAATAAATGCTGTTGCTGCTGTAATAATAGGAGCTACCATAAAGATAAATCTATTTGCATTTTGTGGAATAAAATCCTCTTTTGTAAAAAGTTTTGCACCATCACAAAGAATCTGTAAAACACCATAAGGTCCAACATGAAGAGGACCTGGTCTTCTTTGCATAAATGCAAGAATCTTTCTTTCTATATAAGTAGTAAAACCTGCTAGTGCTGAAAACACTGTCAATATAACTACTACTTTGACAATTGTCATTATAATATCGTTATCCATAACCTACACCTTTTTTAAATTTGCAATACTAAATCTAGTAGTATCAAATAAACTTTTTGTATCAATAGTTTTGTCAAATGTTGGAATATATGAAATATCACCTACAAGATTAACATCTACTCTTATTTCTAAAGTAAGTTCACTATTATTTGAACTTATATTAATTTTGTCACCAACTTCAACTTCTAAAGCTGATTTTAAACTATCTGAAATATATAGTGCAACTATATCATCTTTTAGTTGATTTGCCACTGCAGTAAACTCATTGAATTGGTTTATTGGATTGGCATTGTAAATAATATACTCATTTTCTTTAATTTCCAAAGAATTTGATCCACATACTACATTAATATTTCTAATATCAACACTATCTTGAGATAAAGAGTAACCTCTATACTCAACCATATCATTTCCATATCTATTTTCAAGTTTATCAAACTCTATATTGTCAAATATTTCTGCTGTATAGTCGATAGTGTTCTCTTTTTTAATATCTAAAATCTCATTTGCAATATCATTTAATTCATAACCATTATATGATATTGCTGCATTTGTTGGGATAACTTTCTTATCAATATTTACAAAAGTACCCTCTTGCTGATTTAACACTGGCATATCAAGATCACCATCACCTAAAGCACTTAATTGATAATCTGCATTAACATTATAACCAACAGTTTTCCCAGATACTTCAGAATCTAAGTCACAAAGTAAGCTTACTCCTAAAGTATTTGTTTGAGTTGGAGGAACTATAACTTTAAATTCAGTATGTTTTTCAACTAATGCAGCTAGTTTAGCAATATTTGAAGAATCAGGATGAGTAATACAATCTTCACCTATAATTAAACTATATGTATCTTTCTTAGCCAACATTGTTTCTATTGTTTCTAATAATGACTCATCAGACCCTATTAAATCAAGAAGTTTAGTATATGTATATTCTACCTCTTTACTTACTTTTTTAGGAACCATTTTTGTAGTTGTTTTTTCTTCACCAGTTTCTTCATCAACAACTGTTTC
>Ga0256826_1002158_pt1 | contig 12098 bp, 8 predicted proteins | sample CV79metaG_FD_185975 | JGI IMG/M metagenome (GOLD analysis project Ga0256826, IMG submission 185975) | Hydrothermal vent microbial communities from East Pacific Rise, Pacific Ocean - CV79 | ecosystem: Environmental > Aquatic > Marine > Hydrothermal vents | place: Pacific Ocean: East Pacific Rise... | reverse complement strand
AGGATACTCGATTCAAATGGTCTCAAGAAGACTATTACGGAAGATTCTTATGGCATTAATTTGTAGAAAAAGACTCCAAGCAGATTTAGGAGAATGCTGAACAATAAGTTTTATGGCTTGATAAACAGAATTTAACCGAAGATTGGTTAAAATGCTACCAAGCCTTGTGCTTGTGGGGTTGGATTGTTGGATTGCGAGTCTTGGGAATCCAACCCCTCCTTATAACTACTGCCTCTTTTAAAAATCTTCAAAAAAAGCTTTTGTGCATTTTATATTAAAGTTTATTAGAAATCGTTTAAAACAGTGTTTTGGTATGACTTTTTTTGTTTATAACCCGATATAAAGGGATTTTGTAGGGTGCTGTTTTCAAACGCACCATTAATAAAAATTGGCAAATAGAAAAATTTTCCCGAAAGGGTTAAATAAGCCTTTCGGCGAGATTTTATTTTATGAATATTGGGTTTTGTGGTGCGTTGAAAACAGCACCCTACGGAAAATGATATTTATTTATGCCAATGAAGGGCAGACACAGAGGTCGCCCCTACTCAAAATAAAAAACATTACAATTTGACATATTTCTACCCCTATTCTAAAAAAAATACTACAATGTTATTAATAATTTATAATTAATAAAGGATGTCAACAGTATGGATGCTAACAAACAAAAAGCCTTAGATATGGCGATGAAACAGATTGATAAAAATTTTGGAAAAGGTACTATTGTAAGACTTGGAGATAAAGATATTGAGCCGATTGAATCTATTAGTACAGGTTCTCTTGGGCTAGATATGGCTTTGGGGATTGGTGGTGTTCCTGTTGGTAGAGTTATTGAGATTTATGGTCCAGAGAGTTCGGGAAAAACTACTTTGGCTCTGCAAATTACAGCGTCAGCTCAAAAAGAGGATAAAGTTTGTGCATTTATTGATGCTGAACACGCTTTGGATATTTTGTATGCAAGAAATTTGGGTGTAGATGTTGAAAATCTGCTTGTTTCTCAACCCGATTTTGGAGAACAAGCGTTGGATGTTCTTGAAACCTTGGCTCGTTCGGGTGCTGTTGATGTGGTTGTGGTCGATTCTGTTGCAGCGTTAACACCAAAAGCCGAGATAGAGGGCGAGATGGGCGATATGCAGGTGGGTCTACAGGCTCGACTTATGAGTAAAGCTCTGCGAAAACTTACAGCTGTACTTCATAAAACAAACACAACTGTTATTTTTATTAACCAACTTCGTATGAAAATTGGAATGATGGGTTACGGAAGCCCTGAAACAACAACAGGTGGTAATGCACTTAAATTTTATGCTTCGGTCAGAATAGATGTAAGAAGAATTGCAACACTTAAACAGGGCGAAGCCCAAATTGGTAACCGTGTAAAAGCCAAAGTTATTAAAAACAAAGTTGCACCACCATTTAGACAAGCAGAGTTTGATATTATGTTTGGAGAGGGAATCTCTATGGAGGGTGAATTGGTTGATTATGGTGTAAAACTTGATATTATTGACAAATCGGGTGCATGGTTTAGTTATGGCGAAGGTAAGCTAGGTCAGGGTAAAGAGAATGTTAAAAAGAAATTTAAAGAAGATACAGCCCTGCGTGATGAGATTGAAGCCAAAATTAAAGAGGCATTGGGAATTACAAGCATGTTAACCATGGATACCAAAGCAATTAAAGAGAGCGAAGAGGAGTTGTAGTTTAAACCAAAGTTGTTATAATGGCTCTATGAAAAAAATATTAAGTCTACTCCTTTTGGTTGTTATGAGTTTCTCCATAGCACATGGAGTGGTGCTTGATATTCATCAAGATGAACAACACTGCTCGGCACAAGAGTTTGTAGCCGAGTTCTCTCATCCAATTCAACATGATATTGATAAACATGATGGAGATTTATGTAACAGCCACTTTATGTTGCACCTCTCTTTTCTACTTCCTCCTCATTTTACTCTTTTTGAAATAACCCAAGATGAGTACCAACATCAGTTTAAAATACCCCTTTCAACTTATTCACATGTGAATAACTCTTTTCGACCTCCTATAGCGTAACTTTTCATACCCCCTTTTCTCATTAGCACCGTAGGGTCGGTTTACCGACCATTAATATAGATTTATATTGATTTTTGGTCGATAAATCGACCCTACAGAATTGTTATATATTCTATAGGACAACCATGAACAAAACTATCATAGGTCTGTTTCTTGTAGCCCAGCTTCATGCTCAAAGTTATGAAGAACTACTAGAACAAGCCGTAAACAATAACCTAAATTTACAACTTATTCAAAATCAACAAGAGCAAATTTCCATTAATGGAGAGATAGAGAGACGATATGAAAACCCTAATCTAGAGCTTGAAGTTGCTGATTTTTCAAGCCAATTTGTAACCAAAAGCAATAGCTTTGGAGCAAGGGTAGGGGTGAGTCAATCTATTCCTCTGCCACATATTCAAAAAGATAGAGAGGCGATTACTCAAACCAAAATTGATGTTGCCCAAAAGAAGTATGAGGTAGAGAAATCAACATTTATCTATAACTTTAATATACGATACTTAGCCTATAAAAAAGCTCAACATCTTGTAACTTTGCAAAATAGAGCTATTAGACTTACTAAAGAGGTTTTAGATACCGTCAACCAGCGTTATCAAGAGGGGGCTGTGGCTAAAAGTGACTATCTTGAAGCTCAATTAGACTATAAAAACAGAGAAAGTAGAAGTAAAAAACTACTTTTTGATGTAGTTAAAACCCAAAATAGACTTTTGGCATTTGCCAATATTAATAGCCAAGAGTATATTGATAGTGAGCATCTATTTCTATTAACTCAAAATAGTAGAGTTCACCCTCTTATTGCTTTAAATAATGCTCAAACCCAAGTTAGCCAAGCCAAACTAGAGCTACTTAAACACTCGGTTGATTCAGTAGAGCTATTTTCTGAACTAGAGAGAGAACCTGACCAAAATATATTTAGAGTAGGAGTCTCTATTGCTCTGCCTACCTTTAACACCAATAGCCAAGAGAAACAACTAGAAAAGATAAATATTGCTAACCAAAAGCTATATATTTCAAATCAAGAGAGTCTCTTGGCACTTCAGATTAAACAGCTACAACAAGAGAACCAAGAGCTAGAGCAGTTAAACCAGAGCCATCAATCACTAATCTCATCACAAGAGCAACTATTTAATATGTATAAGCAATCCTATACCATTGCAAAAGTAAATCTGTTAAAGCTACAGCAGATAAAAGAGAAACGAATTCAAAACCAAGAGAAAATATTAGAGACCAACTTTGCCATAGAGCAGAATATTATAAAAATAAACTACCTTCAAGGAGCATACATTGAATAGATATATCGTGGGTTCAATCCTTTTAATTAACACCCTTTTTGCACTAGATGTGCCAATTGATGAGGTAGAAAAACGAACCTTTAAAGAGACAATTACAACCAATAGCCAAGTGGTACAACTCTCATCAGCCAAATCAACAATAATGGCAAGATTGGGTGGAAAGATTATTCATTATAAAATTAAAGAGGGCGATACTCTTAAAAAAGGTCAAGCTATTGCAACCATTGAATCTGTAGAGTTAGCCTCACAGTTAGCAGAGTTAAAAGGGTTAAAAAAAGAGCTTTCTATAACCAACAAGAATTACCAAATGGTGAAAAAGCTTTACAATATTGGTGTTGAGTCAAAACAGAATTTGAATAAGCAAGAGGAGGAGAGAGCTAAAATTACTTCACAAATAGATATTATAAAGAGCCGTCTATCTATGGTTAAAGGTCGAAAAGGGGATAGATATAAAATCTATGCTCAAAGTGCAGGAAGAGTTGAAAAGATATTAGCCCCTTTAAACTCGGTGGTTGATTCTAATGAACCACTACTATCTATAGTCAAAGGCAAAGAGAGTTTTTTAATTAAATCTTTTATCCCTTTAAAGTATGCCACCAAAATAAGAGTAGGTCAAAAAGGCTCAATTGTTTATGGAGAAGAGGAGTACACAATGAAGATAACTCAAATTTTGCCAAATATAGACCAACAGACCCAAAAAATAACTGTTCTCTCTACCCTTGATAAACCCATTCATAATCTATTTGTCAATACCTTTTTAGACTCTAAACTATTTTTTGGAGAGGGAAAGAGTTATCTGACCGTTAAAAAATCAGCTCTCTCATTTTTTAACAATGAGTGGGTGGTTTTTGTACCCGAACATCATGATGAAGATGAACACGACAAACATAACGATAATGAAACCCGTAGGGGTCGTGCCTCTGTGCCGACCCACGAACATGGTCACGAAGAGGAAGAAGAAGTTCCTTACAATATTAAAGTGGTCAAAATTTTAAAACAGAACAGCAAATGGGTTGCGATTGAAGGTTTAGAAGAGCATCAAGATTATGTTAGTGACAAGAGCTATTATATTAAATCTCTGTTATTAAAATCATCATTGGGTGGGCATGGGCATTAACCGTAGGGTGCGTTTGCAACGCACCTTTTATACAATTCACATAAAATAAAATTACGCCGAAAGGCTTATTGATATTCAAACATGGTATAAAAAATGGTGCGTTAGAAAACAGCACCCTACGATGTTTGATTTGATAGAAACAAGGAAAAAACATGTTAAACAAAATCATAGACCTATCATTAAAATATAAATTACTCGTTATTGTTCTATTTATACTACTATCATTTCTAGGCTACAAATCATATAATAGTATCCCAATAGACGCTTTCCCCGATATAACCCCTAAACAGGTAGTCATCTACACCGAGAGTGCAGGAAATTCAGCCGAAGATATAGAAAAGCTCATAACCTATCCACTCGAATCTGCCCTTTCAGGTATGGCAGGGGTTAAGAGTATTATGAGTAACTCATTTTTTGGATTATCTTATATCTCTATCTTTTTTGAGGATAGTTATGACATCTATTTTCTGCGTCAACAGGTTGCAGAGAGGGTTCAAGGGGTTGACATCCCCCAAGGTTGGGGTAAACCAACTCTAGGGCCAAACACCACAGGCTTAGGTCAAGTATTTTGGTATGAGATAAAAGATAGTACCAAAACAAAATCACTCCAAGAGATAAGAGAGCTTCAAGAGTTTTTTATAAAACCGATATTCAAATCAGTAAATGGAGTAGAAGAGGTGGTTAGTTGGGGTGGTCATGAGAAGCAGTATGAGGTACTAATAGATACCCAAAAACTACAAGCAAAAGGGGTAACTTATAGCGATATAGTTGACGCTTTGCAGAGTAGCAACCTTAGTGCAGGTGGGCAGTACCTAGAGTTTAACCGTGAGCAGTATCAGATACGAGGGGTTGGATTTTATCAGAACTTAGAGGATATTAGCTCAACAGTGGTGAAATCTTTTGAGGGTAGAGCGATAACGATTGGAGATGTAGCCAAGATTCAAAAGGGAAATGCTCCAAGATTTGGGGCGATAAGCATTGATGGCAGAGAATCAGTTATAGGTATGGTACTCCAACGAACAGGAACAGATGCAAATAGAGTGGTTCAAGGGCTAAAAGAGAAGATGGAGATGGTCAATAACTCTCTGCCAAAGGGGGTAAGTATCAACCTCATCTATGATAGAACCGATATGACCCAAAAAGCAGTGGCTACCATCTCTAATGCTCTAACCACAGGTATTATATTGGTGGCTATTGTTCTGTTTCTATTTCTTTTTGAGCTTCGTTCAGCATTTATAGTAATTATCTCTCTTCCTCTTTCACTTTTAATTGCTTTTGGACTGATGGAGTATTACGGACTAAGTGCAAACCTAATGAGCCTAAGTGGTTTAGCCATAGCAGTAGGAATGATAGTAGATGGAACAATTGTAATGGTAGAGAATGCCTATCGACATCTAAATGAAAATCCAAATGCAGATAAATTAACGCTAATCTTGAATTCAGCCAAAGAGGTAGCGACCCCTGTAACCTTTGCCATTTTGATTATTGTAGCTGTATTCATCCCCCTACTAAACCTTGATGGACTAGCAGGAAAACTATACACCCCAATGGCTCTAAATATAGTATTTGTAATGTTAGGTTCACTTTTAGTAGCGTTGGTTCTTGTACCTGTTCTAAGTTTTTTACTCCTAAAACCCAAAAAACAGCAAGATAACATAGTGATGAGGTTTATAAAATGGCTATATCTCCCATTTTTAAAAGCTGTTCTATATCTACCAAAAACCACACTCCTTATAGTTACTCTAGGATTCTTCTATACAGCCTATCTACTAACTCTTCAAGGTAGAGAGTTTATGCCACAACTAAATGAAGAGTCTATAATGTACCGAGTAATAGCTCCACCAAGCACAGCTCTAAGTCAATCGGTCGAAACTGCTCAAGATATTGAAAATCATATCCTAAAAAACTACTCCTCAAATGTAAAATCAGTTCTAAGTATGATAGGACGAAGCGAAAAAGGAGAGACTGCACAACCCAACTATATGGAGATACTGCTAACTTTAAAACCGAACATTCAAAACCTACCAAAACTAAGTTCAGATATGACAAAAGATTTAAGCCACATATTCGAGCATGTCAGATTTGTACCCACCCAACCAATAGCAATGAGAATAGAAGAGCTTTTGGAGGGGGTGCAATCTGAACTAGCTATTAAAATCTACGGAGAAGAGCAGAAGGTAATGACCCAAATCTCAAAGGATATTCAAAAAGCTCTGCAAGGTTTAGATGGATTGGAAGAGATAGAGATAGAGCCTCAACTAGGTCAAGCAAATATAATAATAACCCCAAACTACCAAGCCTTGGCACGGTATGGATTTAGAGTCTCTGAAATCATGCAATTAATAAGAAATGGAATAGGAGAAGAGCCAATAACCCAAAAGATAGAGGGTGTAAAACGGTTCGGGATAGTAGCCAAAGTTCAAAATGCCAAAGATGATATAGAGTCCCTAAAGAAACTAACTATTCGTTCACAAAATGGAGCAGTAGTAACCCTAGATGAGATATGCCATATCAGCGTAAAACAGGGAGCATCTTTTATAAAACGCCAAAATCTAAACCGTTATATGGTACTAGGAATTGAGACAGAGGGGCGAGATGTAGCCTCACTTGTAGCAGAAGCAAATGAAAGAATAAAAGCCAAAGTAAAACTACCACCAAGCTACTATATAGAGTGGGCAGGAGAGTTTAAAAATATGCAAGAGGCAACAGATAAATTGATGATGATTATCCCTGTAACCATTATTTTGATATTGCTTCTACTCTACACAGCATTTAACTCTATGAAAAAAGCCCTATTGGTTCTAATGAATGTTCCCTTTGGTTTAATTGGTGGGATTTTAGCTCTGATTTATAGTGGGATTTACCTCTCTGTTTCGGCTATTATTGGTTTTTTGGCTATTTTTGCAATTGCTATTTTAAATGGGATAGTACTGGTTAGTTTTATAGATGAACTTCGAGCCAAAGAGCCTGAAAAGAAGTTAAAAGAGGTTATCAAAAAGGCTACACTTTTGAGACTTCGACCTGTTTTAATGACAGCATTTACAACTCTGTTTGGAATCTTGCCACTTCTTTATGCTACTGGGGTGGGGAGTGAGATTCAGTATCCTCTTTCGGTTGTGATTGTTGGGGGGATTATTAGTTCTACTCTGTTGACACTTTTGGTTTTGCCTGTGGGGTATTTCTTACTTTATAAAAAAGGTTGAGTTCTATATTGGAAATCAACCTTTTTTAAGATTATCTATCTCTCATCTCTACAAACCAAAAAGCAGTGTGTACCGTTGCAGAGAAACCACACTCTTCATGATTCCATTTTTTATTGAGTGGTTCATTCTCGTCAGGGGTAATGAGTTCTACCTCTACTGCTCCATTATTTAACATTGTCTCATATGTTTTTTGAGCTATAGCATAGGGTACTTGGTCGTCTCCTTGACAGTGTACAATGTGCATTGGAGATTTGGGCGACCAATCGTAAACACTATTTTCTTTTAATGCTTTGTTAAACCAGTTTTGACTATTTGTTCTGTAATCATTTATAAAATCTGTACGAAATAACCCATTTTTTCCATAACTATTTTGGGGAAGAGCTTTTTCTATCTGTTCAAAAGTGTGTTCTCCATCAAGTAGTGTTTTAATTTGGGAGTCATAGGGTACATTGATGAGTGTTGAGATATTTTTATTATAAACTTCTGTATATGCCAGTGAAGTAAGGGCAAAATAGGCAGAGCTAAATCCTGTTAAATTCTCTTTTTCTAAACCAAGTGAAGATTTGGCAATATAATTTAAATCATATCCTCCTGCCATTGGTGCTGATGCTACTACTTTTCTGCCCATCTCTTCTAGCTTTTGAACAGTAGCCATCGCTCCGTAACCCCCTTCGCTATAACCTGTTATAAATAGTTTTTCATTTAACTCTATTCCATTTGCTTTTGCAAAAATTTTGGTAGCATCTATTAAATCTATGGTACTTTCTGCTAATGATTTTTTCATGCTGTATGGGTGGGTCTCTGTTCGTGAGTCTCCATATCCGATATAATCTGGTTGAAGTGTTGCAAATCCTCCTAAAGAGGAGAAGATAATTGAATCGCTATCAAGCTCTTTATACTTTTTAACGTACTCTGTTGGTGCATTTTCATTTAAGGTTATTGTTCCATGCAAAGAGGAGACAATTGATAAACCACCCTCTGTTAGTTCAGGTGGTAACTCTGTAGGAATGACCAATAGACCTGAAACATTTATCTCTTTGTTTTTTTCATCTTTTGTTACATAGGGAATTTTATATGCTTTATAGCCATAGACATTATACTCCTCTATTGGTAATCCTTGAGATAAGAGTCTCTCTCGCATATCTTCAGCATTAATTTCATAGAGTAACTCTCCTTTTGATAGAGCTGTTGTTTTTGTTGAGCTACTGTTGTGGCAACCTGCTACTAACATTGAAAAAAAGAGTGCTGTGAATAATTTTTTTTTGTACATCTTTATATCCTTCTTTTATTTGAGTTTTAAAGTGTAACAAGAAAAAATGAGGAGAAAATGAGATTTGGATTAAAATCAGAAAAGAGGGTTATAACTCCTCTTCGTGCCACTCTTGGGTATTGCACTCTCTGTATGATGTTAGACACTGGTCAATATGGTATGACCAGTGTATGACAATAGGGTGGATGGTTACACTTTTATCTGTTTTGGTGTAGACATCAACGCCTAAGCGTACCCGTTGGTATTCATGAAACTGTTCTGAAAATGAGATAAAAAGTAGATTTGCACCCGATTTTTGATGTACTCTATTGTTGGCAAGTTTTGCAACCATATTGAGAAAACTTGTTAATATCAGTCCACATCTTGGAATAATTTTTCCATCATCATTTACAAAACCAACAGCAAGATCATGTTTGTACTCATCATCTTTTAGGTAGGCTTTACCATCAATGGTTATAAAACTTTCAGATAAGTTTTTATTACGTTTTAGGGCTTTGAATGCTCTGTTTTTCAAATTTCGTTCTGATATAAGTCTAACCGACTCTCGGCGAATGTATTTTTGACCTTTTACCAGTTCATTAATAAACTCTTCTGACTCTTCACCATTATTATCATCTAAATTATTAAGAAGCAGTGTTGGAATGATTCTAAATTTATGTTGATGCTTTTTTATTATTTGACCACAAAGTTCATTGGCAAAACGCATGTTCTTTTTTGCCCACTCTCTATTTTCATTTTGAATAGGAAGGGTAAAGTGTGCAATCTCCATAACAATAACGGTTGGCTCTTCACTGCTTTTCAGTTGTCTATTGATAAGTTCTAATAAATTGTTTAATTTCTTTTGAGACCAATCTTTGTAAGAGAGTCTTGATGGAGTATATATTTTTTTATGAATTGGTGTATTACAAACTTCCATAGGTTATCCTTTTAAGTTTTCATACCAAAGTTGGAAAATAAATATTCTCCATAACTTGTATTTAAAAGAGTCGTTACCTTGATAGAAACTGTCTCTAATCTTAATTATATTTATAGTATAAAATATTTTATCTTTGTTTAACCTTTGTTCATTAATCTGTGCATAGACTAGCTCTTTAAGCTCTTCTCTCATCCATTGTGAAAAAGGTATATCAAAACCACTCTTTGGACGGTCCAGCAGAGATTTTGGAATATATTGATGGGCTATCTCTTTTAGAATGTACTTTTTAATACCATCTTTTATCTTAATTGAACTGGGAACCGTTGCCATATAGGCAATAAGTTTTTCATCTAGAAAAGGGGTATATAGAGAGATATTTTGGCTTTTCATTGCTCCATAGCTTTTAACCAACTCTCCATCAGTCATGGTTGTTTTAAAGTATGTACCAATAATCTCATCAACTGTCTCTTGATAGCCGTTAAACTCTATTTTATCAAAAGTGGTGCTTATTGGGGTTGTGTATTCTCTAACCAAGAGTTGTAGCTCATCTTCTCTAAATAGAATATTTCTCGCCTCTACTGTTTTAGGAATATTTTTAGAGGATAAAATTTCAAGAAATTTCTTATATTTTGTTGCGAAATTATGAATATTATTAAGATAGGTTATTTTTTGAAGAGGAAGTTTTTCTAATGGATAGATTAAACTTTTTCTTATACCATAGGGAATAGAATGAATCTTTTGAAAAAATGCTGTATCATCTGCTGTTGCAAAGACTTCGTCACCTCCATCTCCGACAAATATATTCTCTATACCATTTTGTTTGACCAGTTGGGCTGTTAATACGGTGGGGGTTCCTGCATATTCGGCAAAAGGTTCATCGTAAATTTTAGAAAGAGTTGGAATGGTATCTAAAGCATCTTTTCCTGTAAAGTAGTGTTCATGATGTTCCGTACCGATATGTTTGGCAATTTTTTTTGCATCAACTGCTTCATTGATGCTCTCTTCTTTGAAGCCAATGGTAAAGGTATGGAGCTTTTTAGGATGTCGCTCTTGTAGTAGAGCTGTAATGGTTGAACTGTCATAACCTCCACTAAGTGAGAGGGCAATGGAGGTATTTTTATCGATAGGTACCTTTTCTATAGATTTTTTAAGCAGTTGATGTGCCTTCTCTATAACAACAGATTCTAAAGAGAGAACTTTGGGTTCTTTATAACACTCTTCAAGTCTCCAGTAGCTCTCCTCTTTTGACTTTTTTTCTATTAAATTAAAGTTTCTGAAGTTTCCTGATTTTATTTTATAACACCCTTTTAGAATAGTATTGGGTTGAAGAATAGAGCCAAATTGTAGATAAGAGGCTAAACTTTGGGGATTAATTAATGATGTAAATATGGGCAGTTTTTGAAATTGAGTGATTCTATTTCCAAAGATAATGATATTGTTAGATTGGTAATAGTTCAGAGGGATTTTGCCTACTTTATCTTTAATGAGTATGAGATTTTTTCTTCTTTTATCAAAGATTATTAGGATAAATGAACCCTCTACTTTTTTGATAAACTCCACACCCCATTTCCTGTAAGAGGCTTCGAGTAACTCTATGGTAGAAAGAGAACTATTTTCTTTATTTAGTAATTGTGAGAGTTTAGAGGGGTTAGAGATATTTCCAGAGAGAAAGAGAAAGCTATTTTGATAATTTAAACTGATAGAGAATGGATTTTTATCATAGGAAAAAAATATATTAAAATTTGAAAATTTCTCTTGATATATGGTTTGAACAGTATCTTTATCTGGAGAAAAAAGCTCTTTTGTGTAGTCTATAAATCCAAAAAAATTTTGCATTAAAAATCCTTTATAGTAACAATGTTAACATAAAAAAGCAAAAAGTAATATAATGAAAAGCTTAAGTATGTCATACTCTTGTAGAAATAGTTTATATTATAGGTATTTTTTTATAAAGTAAAATTAAATTATAATATAAAAAATAAAAAAAGGTTTTTATCGTATGGCAACAGATACAAATGCAGATATGTCACATCAAAATGGTATTGTATATCAGTTTGGAGAGTTTGTTGATTCTCTTCAAAAAAATGGTCCTTTCTCTACTGCTAGGAAAGTGGGTCAACGACTCTATTATAAATACAAAAGAGTTGATTTTTCTACACAAAATATTTATGATTTAACCCGAGTTGGAAATTATGAAAATCATGGTACAGCTTTTGTCTCTACCTCTAAAGATTTTTTGAAAAGAGTTGTTAATGATTTA
>Ga0256826_1002157_pt1 | contig 12104 bp, 10 predicted proteins | sample CV79metaG_FD_185975 | JGI IMG/M metagenome (GOLD analysis project Ga0256826, IMG submission 185975) | Hydrothermal vent microbial communities from East Pacific Rise, Pacific Ocean - CV79 | ecosystem: Environmental > Aquatic > Marine > Hydrothermal vents | place: Pacific Ocean: East Pacific Rise... | reverse complement strand
GAACCTGTTGTACCTGCTATCAGTAAATGTGGTAACTTTTTTAAGTCAGTTATAAACGGATTACCCACAATATCTTTTCCTAAAGCAATGGTTAAAGGTGACTTTGAGGTGTTGAACAGTTCACTCTCTAAAATATCTCTTAGGTAAATGGTGTCAAAACTGTCATTTGGAATCTCTATTCCTACAACATCACGCCCAGGGATAGGTGCTTGTATACGGATGGTCTCTGCACACAATGCCATGGCAAGGTCATCTTGTAAATTAAGAATCTTAGAAACTTTCACGTTCGCTGCTGGTTTAAACTCAAATGTTGTTACCAATGGACCAGAATAGATATCCATCACCTCACCTGTAATTTTAAACTGCCCTAGCTTTTCTAAAAGCTCATGAACTTTTCGGTCTATCTCAGCTTCATTAATTTTTCGTCTCTCTTGAGGTGCTGGTTCTAAAAAATCCAATGATGGTAATTCAAAATCATCTGGCTCTTCTATTTCACCCTTTTCAAGCTCTTCCATTAACTGACGGTTTTGATCTAACTCTTCAATAATATTAACTGAAGGAGCTATCTCTTCTACCTCTTCAAACTCCTCCTCTATTTGAAGTGAATTCAATTCACTTTGTGCATCTTCATAAGAAACTTCCTTTTCCACTACAGGTTTAGGAATAACCTCTTTTTTAACTTTAACTTTTTTCTTTTTAGTACTTTTTTTAAGGGGTGCTGTAGAGATATTGGCTATATCAGCCAAAGGACGGTCTTCTAAAAGATTTTCTTCAAATTGATACTCCTCTTCTTGCTCTTTTTTCTTCGGTATTTTTTTCTTATGTATTATTTTTCTTGGTGGTTTTTGTTGTAATGTTTGAGTTTGAACTTTTTTCCTAACCCTTCTTTGAGAAACAATGGTTGTCATTTTATCGGTACTTTTTTTATCAAAAAATGGATTTTCAAATTTTTCATACCATGGCTTTACCTTCTTCATAACAATGTTTTTATATCGCATAAACTCTTTAAACATTAAATTAAAATCTGGAAGTTCCTCCAAAATCAACAAAAGTGCTACAATGGAAGAGAGTATCCATAAAAGCCACATCCCTGCTTTTCCAATATATGGATATAAAAAATCATATAGTGTTAAACCTATACTTCCACTATCATATATATTTACTATCAAAGTTTGAAAAATAATTAAGGATATAAATAAAATCAACCAACCAACATAAAACTCAATATCTTTTAGTAACTTTTTATTTTTATAAATTGTATATAAGGGATAAATAAATATAAGCAAATCAATATAAGCAAGGTAACCAAATAATTTAATATTAGTTTCACCATAAACTTTACCAATTTGTCCTACCATCTCAGTAGAATGGAACAGTGTTGAAAACGCACCATATAGGAAAAGTATAAAAATTACAATAATAAATATATGCATTAAAACTCCTAAAAATTTTGGAAAATTATAACATTTTTTTAAACTATAATCCCAAAATTTAAGCGTTTTAAACTGTTTTTGACCCTTTTTTTCTGAAAACCTTGTTATTTTTTAAAAAAAATTGTAGAATTGGCGATACATATTTAATTACAAAGGATATATTAATGAAAAAAGCAGAGTTTATTGATGCAGTAGCAGAAAAATCAGGTTTATCAAAAAAAGATGCTAACGAGGCTGTATCAGCAATCTTAGAAACAATTACAGAGGCTTTAAAAGCAGGGAAAACAGTTAGTTTTATTGGTTTTGGTTCATTCTCAACTGTTGCAAGAGCGGCAAGAGAAGCAAGAGTTCCATTGACAGGAAAAGTTGTTACTATTCCAGCAAGAAATGCTGTTAAATTTAAAGTTGGTAAATCTTTAAAAGACACAGTGGCATAATTTAATAATTATTTAAGTTTATCGCTGTATAATGGCATTCCAATTTAACATTGGATGTGCCACAGTGATGGAACTGGTAGACTTGGTAGACTCAAAATCTTCTGCCTTAGGGCGTGTCGGTTCGAATCCGACCTGTGGTACCACCTCCTTTTTTAACCTCCCAAAATTTTCTATATATTTCAAATTTAATGACTGTTTTTTTGTTATAATTTTTTAAAATGTTGTTATATTTATTTGTTCGATATACCCCAAGGGCATTTCCGATGGGCAAATCGAACCTACAATTGCCAATATTATAAATAATCCGTAGGTTCGATTTCATCGAACACTCCACAATCTTTAGGAAAAAAATGAAACTAGTCGTAGCCATTTCAGGTGCATCAGGTATAGAGCTTGGAAAAAAATTTATAGAATACCTACCCGAAAATATAGAAATCCATGTTATCACCACCAACAATGCCCTCACCGTTAACCATTTTGAAAACAAAAACAACATCACCCTTCATGACAACTCAACCATTTCAGCATCTATTGCATCTGGTTCTTTTCAAGTCGATGTTACCGTGGTAATTCCATGTAGCATGAATACTCTTGCAAAAATAGCTTGTGGTATCGCCGATAACTTGGTGACAAGAACTGCCTCGGTAGCTTTAAAAGAACAAAAAAAGTTACTTTTAGCCCCTAGAGAGATGCCCTTTTCAGCCATAGCTTTAGAAAATATGGAAAAACTCGCAAAACTAAATGTTATAATTGCCCCTCCTGTTATGGGGTACTATTCAGAGTCTCAAACCGTTGATGAGATGGAACGTTTTATTATTGGAAAGTGGTACGATGTTTTAGGGATAGAAAATAATTTATATGAAAGATGGAAATAATGAACACAATAAAACGAGCCATATACCCTGGTACATTTGACCCCATTACCAATGGTCATGTCGATATTATCCAAAGGGCTTCTGAAATGTTTGACGAAATCATCGTAGCCGTAGCTGAAAACAAAGCCAAAAAACCGATGTTTAGTGTTAAAGAGCGTGTCTCTATGGCAAAAAAAGCAACCAAGAGTCTTTCAAATGTCAAAGTAATTAGTTTTCATTCCCTTCTCGTTGACCTATCAGATGAATTAGATGCAAACATTATTATAAGAGGTATCAGAGCTGTCAGTGACTTTGAGTATGAGTTTCAAATGGGTTATGCAAATTCTTCACTTAAAGAGGAGCTAGAAACCATTTTCTTAATGCCAAGTTTAGAGTATGCCTTTATTAGCTCCTCTATTGTCCGTTCCATTTTACCGTTTGATGGGAAGATTGAACATTTAGTTCCCCACTCTATTTTATCTGATATTATGGAGAAAAAATAGATGTATATTTTATTTGAAGGTATCGACACCTGCGGAAAAAGCACACAAATAGAGCTAATCAGCAAAGAACTTCCTTACACCATTGTTACCAAAGAACCAGGGGGAACAGCGTTTGGTAAACATGCCAGAGAGATTTTACTACAAGACTCTCTAGTATCCAAAAGAGCCGAGCTTCTCCTTTTTTTAGCAGACAGAGCAGAGCATTACGCACAAGTTATCAAACCAAATAGCAATAAATTGGTGATTTCAGACCGAGGTTTTCTCTCAGGAATTGGCTATGCCCTTGCCAATGGAGATTTTGAATTTGACCATTTATTAGAGCTAAACAAATTTGCCCTTGAAGGTCACTTCCCTGATTTGGTGATACTCTTTGAAACCACTATGGAAACGCTAACAACAAGAATGGGTGAAAAAACCTTAGATGGGATTGAACTTCGAGGCTTGGAATACTTAATTTTGGTACAAAAGCATATGAAAGAGAGTTTAGAGAAACTAAATATAGACTTTTTATTAATCGATGCTACAGATAGCATTGAAAACATTCATAAAACAATACTTAATAAAATTATTTAAAGAATCTTCTATTTTTTAAGAAAAAATTGTTAACATGATTATATATAAAAATAAAAATCATAACAAAGGATTATAAATGAGAGGGAAAAATAGTTTATTTATTATTTTAGTAGTAAGTGTTTTATTACTCTTTACAGCCTGTGGAGGTGGCTCAAACAATAGTAACAAAGATAGTAATGAAACCGTCAAAATAGAAAAATTGGATAAAAGCTATATCTCTTTTGTTCAAGAGAACCTTGTCTATAGAGTTCAAGCTTTAAAAAGTTTTGACAAAATGAAAGAGCATGACCCCCTTACAGGTGATGACCACAACACCATAGATAAACTCTTAACCAATCATTTAAAAGTAAAAGATAAACTCGATTCTAAAATTAATGAGTATCAATACTTAGTGGAGAAGAGCCATGGACATACTCAAAAAGAGAGACTTGAACGTATTATGATGAGTCTTTCAGCCAGTCTGTTACGATATGACAACTATCTAATAGCCTACAGTAACTACCAAGATAACGATAAATTAAGAATCCGTTTGAATGAAAAAAACCATAATATCCCTAAAAATCTTTTAAAAGATATGACCAGCGAATACAACTCTTTCTCAAACAGAGATGATATTAAAAAAATGATAAAGTTTTATGATGACAATATAGAAAAATATGAAGATAACAATGATGTTCTTTTTAGCTTTATGAATAGCTACATTCAACAAAGTGCCTCTTATCAACTGGGATTTGATGACAATATTGCTCATGGTAAAGATGCCCTGAGAACACTCTATACCAACACTTTAGACTTTACAGGACTTGGATTTTCCTCCTTTACCAATGAAGTAAGCAAAGGTTTTGGAAACTCAGCAGGGCTTGTTGAGACACGTAAAGGGAAACTTTATAACCGAGAGGATGTGACAGACTACATCAGTAAAAATCTTAGAGCTGGAGATATTTTACTAGAAAAAACACCGTTTAGATTAACCGACAAACTTATCCCAGGGCATTGGGGGCATGTTGCTGTTTACATAGGTACAGTTGATGAGTTAAAAGCTTTGGGTATTTGGGAAGATGAGGCTATAAAACCTTACCATGAGCAGTTAAAAGAGGGGAAAAACATCGTTGAAGCACTTAGAGATGATGTGCAACTTAACAGTGTAGCACACTTTTTAAACATAGATGATTTCGCCACCATGAGAGATACCCAAGCCTCTGATGAAAAACGGATAGAGCGTATTTTACTCAACTTTAAACAGTTGGGTAAAGAGTATGATTTTAACTTTGACATTGAAACAGCAGACAAAATCGTTTGTTCTGAGCTTGTTTATATCACCTTTATAGATGTTGAGTGGGAGACAGAAAAAGTGGCAGGGACACACACCATTAGCCCTGACAATGTAGCCAATAAATCGGTGGAAGAAAATACAAACTTTGCCGTCACCCTACTCTATCATGATGGTGATGAGATTACAGAAGATAAAAAAGAGGCGATGAAAGAGTTATTGGAGAGTGCGAAAGAGTAAAAACATTTTAAATTTGTAGGGACAATCCCCGTGGTTGTCCAAGTATCAGTCAACGACAAGGTTATTATCTCTACAAATATTTATATCAAAATAGGCATCGGACAAGCACGGGGGCATTATCCCTACTTGCTTTTAAACGCCCAAATCAACCAAACAAATCCCAATAAAATAAATGGCATACTCAATAACTGACCTGTTGTAAAAGCCAAATCAGTGGTATAAGTTGCTTGTTTTGTTTTAACAAACTCTAAAAAGAATCTTGCTATAAAAATGGTTAAAAACCACAATGCAGGGAGTACCTTTGTTGCAAAAGTGGGTTTGATACTTTTATAAACCACCAGCAAAAAGAAAAATATGGTTAAATAAGCCAACGATTCATACAACTGTGAGGGGTGTCGTGGTAAATTATCTAAACGTTCAAAAACAATCGCCCATGGTACATCGGTAGGTTGCCCTACTATCTCCGAGTTCATAAAGTTACCAATACGGATAGAAGCCCCTGATAAAGCAGCAGGAATCGCCAAACGGGAAAGTAACCACATAAATGACTCATTATGTTTTCTCGTAAAAAGCCATGTGGCTAAAAGTACCCCTATCACCCCACCATGAGAAGCCAAACCACCTTCCCAAATGGCAAATATTTTCATCGGATTTGCCATATAATAAGAGGGATCATAAAAGAAGCAATGAACCAATCTTGCACCCACAGCAGCACCCAATATAATATAGATAAACAATGATTCTAAAACTTCAGGGTCTCGATTTTCTCTTAGATAAATCCACTTTAAAATCCATGAACCCACCACAAATGACCCCACAAAAAGAAGCCCATACCAATAGAGATGAAGGGGTCCTAAATTTAACAGAACGGGGTCTGCATTCCATTTGAAATATTCCATATATAACCTTTATTACTTATTAGACAACATTATATCAAAATTTTAATAACCCTATTGATGATGGTCAAGACAGTTAAATCGTTGATTATTATCTGAAACTCTTCCAAATAATGTTAAGGGCATAAAACATTCAGATGCAATATTTTGAAGAATCTCTATGTTCTTAGAGTCAAATCCAATCAGCATCTCATACTCTTCCCCACTAGAACCCACCTCATCATTTATTTGTATAATTGGGTTAAATCCTATGTTATTATAATCTAAAAGTTTATTGGTATCACAAAAAAGTCCATCAGAGATATCCATACCTACCTTTAAATAAGGTCGTGCCTTCTCTATAAATTTTTGACGTAATACAGGCTCTATAAATCGAGAGTTACCCTCAATCTTTTCCCCCTTAAAGAGTCTATCTAAATCCCGTTTACTCTCCCCTAGCACACCTGTATAGGCTAACAAATCACCCTCTTTTAGACCTTTTCGAGTTAAAGCATTTTCTGTTTCTGAAATAATAGTAATACTGAAATCCAAACGCTCCCCTGAGATGGTATCACCCCCTATAATCTCACAGCCATACTCTGATGCTACTTTATGTAACGCATCTAAAATCTCATCTATCTCATCTTTACTAATACCTTTAGGTAAAGAGAGTGTCACCAAAGCATAAAGAGGTTTGGCGTTCATGGCAATAGCATCGGAGATATTGACCAACATCGCTTTTCTTGCTATTTGTTTTAAGCTCATCCACTCACGTTTAAAATGTATTCCTTCAAAGAAAGCATCCATACTATAGACCTTATTACCTATCAATGCCCCATCATCTCCTATATAATCTGAACTTAATTTACTTATCAGATATGCTTCCGTATTCATTCTTAACCTTTAATATTAGTGGAAAAATTGTAACATAATTAATTCTAATAACTCCTATAGTTTCCTATTCAATAAGCTGTAATGGGCTTCTGAATATAATTTTTACAAATTGATAAAAGGAAATGGCAGAATGAGTATAAAAATTTACGAATATGACGCTGTAATCGTTGGAGCTGGTTTGGCTGGTTTGGCAGCAGCCAAAGAGCTAACTGAAGCAGGAAAGAAAACAGCAGTTATTACCAAACTTCATCCATTAAGAAGTCACTCTGGAGCAGCCCAAGGTGGAATTAACGCTGCACTAGGAAAAGATGATAGTACTGAACTTCATGAATTTGACACAGTAAAGGGTTCTGACTACTTAGCAGACCAAGATTGTGTAGAACTTATGTGTTCTAAAGCACCTGAGACCATCCGTTGGGCTGAGAGAATGGGTGCAGTATTTTCACGTGATGAAGAGGGAGATATTGCTATTCGTCCTTTTGGTGGGCAAAGTAAACCAAGAGCTTGTTATGCAAAAGATCGAACTGGATTAACACTTTTACAAACCATTTATGAACAAGCAGATAGAGCTGGAATTGAAGTATTTGATGAGTGGTACTGTTCAGATCTTATTTATGAAGATGGAAAAGTTTCAGGTGTTGTTGCTTATGACATTAGAACTTCTGAACCTGCTATTTTTAATGCAAAAGTAACCATGTTCGCTACAGGTGGACATGGTAGAGCCTATAGATTTAACTCAAATGCTCATGCCAATACAGGAGATTCTCTTTCTATTGTAGCACGTCATGGTCTTCCACTTGAAGATATGGAGTTTGTACAGTTCCACCCATCTGGACTTGGTGGTTCGGGAGTACTTATTTCTGAAGCTGCTCGTGGTGAGGGTGGTCGTTTGTTCAACTCTGAAGGTGAACGTTTCATGACCAAGTATGCTCCAAATGCTATGGAACTTGCATCTCGTGATGTTGTGTCTCGTGCCATTATGGAAGAGGTACGTCAAGGGAAAGGTGTTGGTAAAGATGGTCAGTCAGTAAACATTGACTTAACACACCTTGACCCTGAGATTATTTTGACAAAGCTTCCTGAACTTAGAGAACTTGCCATTGCGTTCCAAGGTCAAGATATGCTTAAAGAACCTATCCACATCTCTGCTACAGCTCACTACTCAATGGGTGGTATCCCAACCAACATCAACTGTCAAGTACAAAAAAATGGTGCTGGTGATTTGGTAGAAGGTTTCTACGCAGCTGGTGAGTGTTCTTGTGTTTCAGTACACGGTGCAAACAGACTTGGTGCAAACTCAGTTCTTGAAGCGATGCTCTTTGGTCGTCACGCTGGTGAAAATATGATTAAAGCACTTGATGAGGGTGTTGATTTACGTCCTGCTAAATTTTCTGATGCTGATGCAATGTTGACTGAAATGAACACTCTACTTACTTCAAATGGTAAAGAGAGAGTTCCTGCACTTAGAGAAGAGTTACAAATTGGTATGACTAAAAATGCTGGTGTCTTTAGAACCAAAGAGTCCCTTGAAGAGCAATTGGCACTGATAGATGAACTTCTTGTACGTTTTAAAGATATTAGAATTGATGACAAATCTAAAACATTTAATACCGATTTACAAGAGGCTACAGAGCTTGGTCATATGTTAGAGTTCTCTAAATTTATTGTTGATGGTGCGTTAAATCGTGAAGAGAGCCGTGGTGGTCATTTCCGTGAAGATTTTCCAACAAGAGATGATGAAAAATTCATGAAGCATACTTATGCTTATATGGATAAAGATTACAACATGTCACAAGAATGGGGTGAAGTGGTGCTTGGTAAGTTTGAGCCAATGGAAAGAAAATACTAAGGGGGTAATGATGAGTAATACACGTAAAGTAACTATAAAAGCATTTAGATTTAATGCCGAAACGGACTATCTTCCATCGTATAAAAGCTATACCATGGAAGTGGGGAAAGATGAGCTGATTCTTGACCTTATGAACAAAATTAAGTGGGAACATGATGGTAGCTTCTCTTACCGTCGTTCTTGCCGTCATGGTATCTGTGGGGCTTGTGCCATTAAAGTTAATGGAAAAGCAACCTTGGCTTGTAAACAAAATGCGATGGAGCTTCTTGACCTCTTTAACAACGAACTTGTACTTGAACCGTCAAGTAAGAAAAGAGCTGTTAAAGATATGATTATTGACAAATCTGACTTTTGGGAAAAACACACTGCTGTTAAACCTTATGTGGTTGCAGATATTGAACCACATCCAGAGAAAGAGACAAAACAAACCATTGCAGAGTTTAACAATTTCTTAGACTCTGATTTATGTATTCAGTGTGGTGCATGTCACTACTCTTGTCCTGCTCTTGAAGTCAACGAAGATTACCTTGGGCCTGCTGCGTTCGTAGCAGCGTACAGATTTACCGTTGATACCAGAGATTCTGCTGGATTAGAGAGACTTGAAACCACTGCTGAGATGGGTACAGGTGTTTGGGATTGTGTTAAATGTTTCGAATGTGCAGAAGCCTGTCCAAAAGAGATTAATCCAATCGAAAAGATTACAAAACTTCATAACCTACAGTTTGAGAAAAAAGTGGCAAAAAGTAACATTGCAACACGTCACGCAGAAGGTTTTGTAAGAAGTATTCGTAAACATGGTTTCTTAGATGAAGCAGATATTGTTGTTTACTCTGAGGGTTACTTAGGGATGTACAAACACCTAACAACTGCCTTTAAAATGATGAAAGCAGGAAAAATACATTGGCAAGATGGTGTTCCATTTATTGACAACATGCCAAAAATCAAAAACTTAGACGAGGTTCAAAAACTTATTGATATCTCTATGACAAACAAGCTATAAGGGGAAAAGATGAGCGAATTTAAATATGCACTGTTTACAGGTTGTACAGCAAAACAATCTACACCTGAGTTACTGTCATCTACTCTTGCAGTAGCTGACAAGTTAGGGATAGAGATTACTATCTTAGAAGAGGCTTCATGTTGTGGAGCGTCTCACCTACAAGATTTCGATGAGTTTCTGGCTCACGTTCTAAATGCACGTAACATCTGTTACGCAGAAAAACTCGGTTTGACCATGATTACTATTTGTAATACTTGTCAACTTAACTCTGCGATGACAAAACATGCTTTAGACAACGATGCTGATTTAAAAGCACGTGTTAACGAAAAACTTGCAGAGGTTGGTTTAGAATACAAAGGTACAGTTGAGATTAAACATTTCCTTTATACTTTGGTAGATGAGTATGGTCTTCAAAACATTAAAGACAGAGTAACTGTTCCACTCTCTAACTTTAACATTGCACCATTCTACGGATGTCACAACATCAGACCATCTGAGCTACATCACGGAAGTAACAATGGGGAAAACCCATACAACCCTACTTCTCTTGACAGCTTAATTGATGCTCTTGAAGGTAACCCTGTAGACTACGACCATAAAAATAAATGTTGTGGTTTCCATGTTGAACTTCAAGCCAATCATGCTTCAGAAGTTTTAGCTGGTAATGCCATGGTAGATGCCATCGACAACAATGCTGACCTGATGGTAACACCATGTCCACTTTGTCACCTTAAAATGGATACCTACCAAGACAGTGCAGGTAAAGTTGTAGGTCGTGACATAGAACTCCCTGTTCTACACATGCCACAAATGGTTGCTCTTGCTTTGGGTTGTACTGAAGAGGAGCTAGGACTTAACTTCCACGTTCAGAAAGCTAAACAAGTTTTTACTGAAGCTACTGCGTAAGGTTGTTTGGATGAGGGATTTCCCCTTGTCTGATAACTATGCGTCGGCTAAAGCCAACCCCTACTCTTTCTCATCATCATCTTCTCATAAACTCATTTTACACAAGATAAAGATATAAACCAACATCCATTTAAAACCTTATTTTTCAGGAATCTTAAGTCTATGCTTATTTAAAAATAAAGGCTCTATTACTTTAATTAAAAAATTAATTATTTTTTTTTGTATTAATACTGTTTTTTTTAAGTTTTAATTACTTTATTTTTGTAACATTTGTTAAAAATTTAAAATTTTATTTTAAGATAATGTCAACACATAAGCCAATGTTTACTAGAGTTCCTATTAATTAATATGAAGTTTGTATTAATTAATATGAAATAAGGATATTGAATGAAAAAAAAATTTTCTTTCGTTGGAATGGCTCTATTGTTAACTTTGCATGGTTGTAGTGGTGGAAAAAGTTCTAACGATAAAAATTCTGAGTTAGTAATAAAAGGAAAAGTAGTAGATGGGGAATTGAAGGATGCTATACTATTTTTAGATTTAAATGGAGATGGGAAACAAAATAAAGGTGAACCAAATAGTACAAGTTCAGATGATGGGAGTTATGAACTGGTACTTAATAGTGCTATCTTGAATAATGATAATTACTTAAAAAATCGGGCGTATATACTTTCTGACAATGGTTTTGATATCAGAACAAAGCAAAATTTTATAGGTAGACTAAAATCAAATGTAAAATCTGATCTACTTATGATTAATGTTACACCTGTAACTACAATTATATCTCAAATGTCAATAATTGAATTAAATGAAGATGGTTCTATAGATATGGAACAAAAGATAGAAAGTATCAATGGAATAGTAGCAAATATTTTTGATATAAATATATCTAAATTGGACAATAATCCTATGGAAGATTTAGAACTATTAAAAGTTTCTTTGAAACTACAAAAGAGTGCTGAGATTCTATCTGATGTAAAAAAAATTACGCTAGAGGAGGCTTATAATTATATAGCTACACTTTTTATATCAAACAGTGATAAAAAGTTTTTAGAAATAATGCAAAACTCTGAAATAAGTGATTATATTAATAATCTTGTTTCAACCATTGATAGCTACAACGATATATCTTCATTGAGTACAGGTATTGTAAATATTACTATAGATAGTATTTCTGGAAACGGTGATGGGAACGGAAATGGCAATGGAAACGGAAATGGCAATGGAAACGGAAACGGTAATGGGAACGGAAATGGCAATGGAAACGGAA
>Ga0256826_1002156_pt1 | contig 12105 bp, 11 predicted proteins | sample CV79metaG_FD_185975 | JGI IMG/M metagenome (GOLD analysis project Ga0256826, IMG submission 185975) | Hydrothermal vent microbial communities from East Pacific Rise, Pacific Ocean - CV79 | ecosystem: Environmental > Aquatic > Marine > Hydrothermal vents | place: Pacific Ocean: East Pacific Rise... | reverse complement strand
GTACCCTACAGTTCTTATGCCATTATATAATTTTAAGTGTCCCTATGTAAAGATACAAAATATTTTTATTTTATGAGGTTAGATTTATTTAAAGAGAAGCGACGAAGTCGCGTAGGTCGTAGTGCCTCACTACGACATTTGTTGGCATGAAATAAAAAATGTTACTTTTTGAATCAACACTTTATTTTTTATAAGAAACATACATTTTATATAGTATGAAATCTTATCTAGGAGTATAAAGAAGTATCTTAAAAAATAAAGGAAAAAAGAAAAGAGTTCAGGAAAAGAAAATTTCTTCGATACACTACTAGAAGTACAAAATTATTTCTTAGATTTAAAAAATGATAATAAAAATTATATTTTTTACACACGAGAAAGAGACAATAAAGATGGAACATTTACACCACTTAAGCGATTTGATGTAAAAGGAAGAGATGAAAACTTCATTAAAGATAGTGAGAATATATACTTTTTCTATAAACAAGAAATAATTGCTAAAGCAATATATGTGAAAAGTATAGACCCTGAAAGAGAGGACAAATTTAAAAATGGATATAAAGTCAGGAATGTATTACTACTTGGTAAACCTTATCCATTAGAAGAATTATCAATAAACTTACATTCTCGACAAGCTATTTATTTTATTAAAAAAGAAGATAAAAAGTTAAAAAAAGAATTAAAAGAACTTTTTGAATAATCTCTTTCTCCCAACCCACGTCGTAGTGAGGCACTACGACCTACACAACTCCCCCACTTTCATAAAACAAACGCTAAAATACAAACCATCTCCACTAAACAAGGGTTGGCTTCAGCCGACGTATCCATTATCTAATACCTCCCTACTTCCCAAAACTCTTCATAATCTCCACCAAAGCATCCATCTCTGCCATCGCTGAGTTTTCATCTTTTGCACTGCGTATTTCGGCGACCAGATGCCCTTTGGCAAAATGTTCTACATAGGAGCTTATCATCCCATTGACTGCCCCTTTTATCGCTGTGAGTTGTCGTATCACTTCATAGGGGTCTTGGTGGTCATGCTCTTCACCTATCTCATTTTCTAACCGTTTTTTTAGTGAATTGACTTGACCTGAGATTCGATTGATTCGGTTAATAAGTTTTTTGTTCTCTACATCACACTGATACATCTATTTTCTCCTAAATATATAATAAAAAATCAGACCAAACATTAACACACTACTGCTAATATCTAAATAACTAAGCTCCTCAATATGCTCTGCCATTTTTATAACTTTTAAATCTGAAAAAAACTGGTCAAGCAGATAACCAAACAAAATACTAAGCCCTGAGATAACAGCCATGTAGATAAAAAGTGACCGTTTACCAAACATACTTGCCACCACCCCCATGGTGACCGAATTGGTTGCTGGACCTGCACTTAAAAAGACAAAAACAGCTCCTGTACTCATACCACCCACCAAAAATGCCCCTGCAATGGGTAGAGAAGCTGTTGCACAAACATAGAGGGGCATAGAGATAATTAACACCAAGAAATAAGTTAAAAAAGTATTACTATACACCTCTTGTAGCAAATCTTTGGGTAAAAATGTCAGAAAAAAAGCACCAATCACCAAACCCCATAGAAGTGACTTAGCAATATCTGCAAAGAGTGTGTTAAACGCATAACTCAAAGCTGACTTTATAGAAAACCCTTTGCTTGGAGCTTCTGAACTGCAACACCCTGTAGAGCTACAACAGCTTGGGGCTTTGGTAGTGAAGCTGGGTTGAGGCTTTTTCTTAGTACTGAAAAAATTCTCTATAAGCCCCACCACCATGGCAATAACAATAGAGGTAAAAAGACGATACAGTGTAAAGAACCAACCAAAGAAACTATAAGTTGTGGCGATGGAGTCTACCCCTGTAATGGGAGCAGAGATTAAAAAACTCTGTACAGCCCCTGAACTTGCTCCCTCTTTCTGTAACCCTTTTGCCAAAGGGATAACCGAACAAGAGCAGACAGGGAGAGGTATACCCAAAATAGTTGCTTTTAACACCGAGCCAAAAGAGTCTTTTCCAAGGTGTTTAGCTATAAAGTCATCAGAGATAAGCTGTTTCATCACACCAGCAACCACAAGACCGATTAAAATATAAAAACTCATCGCACTGGCAATCAAAAAGATATTGTTCAAGAAATCCAATATATAATTCATCATTTTACTCCTCAATATAGTATAGGGGGGTATAGTATATAAAAAGCTTTATTTAAAACTCCTTATGGTTATTTTTTACAAAAAAGAATCAATTAGGAGTAAATTTATCTGATTTGTCTCTTAATTAAGAGTATTTTTATCCGATTTAATATATTATCCACTTAAGTAATAAAAATTATAATGGAGAACTATATGAAAAAGTTAATAATTTCACTCACACTTTTAGCAGGAACACAACTTATGGCTGATGTACAAGCTGGAGAAAAAGTTTACAAAGAAAACTGTGCGATTTGTCATACTATTAACGGTGGTGGTGGTATGGGTCCCGATTTTAATATGGTTGCCTACTCAAGGCATGTAGAGGAGATAGAGTATTACGCAAAAGACCCTTATGCTCTTGCTGAATCATTTGGATACAGTGCCAATGCCATGCCAACCCTACCCCTAGAAGACCAACAGTTTAAAGATGTGGCTGAGTATATCTCTTCCCTTCAACCTTTTAAAAAATGGATGATAAAAAAGAAGCCTCAAACAGAAAAGAAAGTATTTGTAAAGAATATTGAAAATCATGAAAACAATGTATCAAATATACTTAATGAAAACAATACGACAACCACAACATAAAATTTAAGTACCTAGAGCTAGTACCATTCACACCAAGTAAACCCTAATTTAACGATAAGAAAAAGGTGCAGGTACTAGCTTACGTAATGTTTAATAAAACTGATGAATCTCCTCCATAATATTAGCAAACTCAATATCATCACCCTTCTCTTTTAAAAACGAAATTAAGTATTTTTCAGAAGCCTCAACCCCCTCTTTTTTCTCTATGGCAAGTAACTCTGCATACAAATCAGAAATAATCTCTAAAACATGTTTAGAGATACTCTTTCTATCTGCATGATACCCAATAATCTCATAGGTATCAGGGTCTTTTATGCTCTCAAACTCTGTAAATATCCAATAATATCGTCCATCTTTTGCCAAATTTTTTACCACAGCATTGATATTTTTACCCTGTGAAATGGTCTCCCATAAAAGTTTAAACACCACTTTTGGCATATCAGGATGACGTACAATATTATGTGATTTTCCTATTAATTCTTCTAAAGTATATCCTGAAACCTCCATAAAGTAATCATTTGCAAAAGTTAATTTTCCTTTGGCATCGGTCTCACTCACTATGTAACGTCTTGGGTCAAGAACTATCTCTTCATCTATAGGTGTTGGTTTTATCATCTTATATCCTTCCATTTAAAAGTCTGATTAATGCATCTGATACCTCATCAAAGGTAAAAATTCGTTTTCCACTGTAGTTTTTTGAAAAGGTCTCAGCTTTTTCTTTACTCTCAAAAGCTACCAAATCATCACCAGCAGGGGAAATAGCACGACTACCATATACATAAAAAGCCTTCTCTCCATTTATGGCTTTAAGTGTCTCATAGTCCGTTACCACTATTTCAGAAAAATCTCTTTCACTCTTTACCCCCACATCAAACCACTTTCCTGGTCGATAATAAAATTCAAACAGTGATTTAGGACTAGAGAAGTAAACAATTTTCCCCCCTCTAGTCTCTATTTTAGCCACCCACTTTGGCTCTTTATAGACTTTAAAATGTCGTACAAGACAGGTTGTATTTTTATCATAATCTAAGGTATAAATTTTTTTAAGAGGTTTAACACTCCAACTGCTACTATTTATCTCCTTACTCTCTGTTTTATTGCTATCTGAGGTTGCCAACATAAACGAAGAGAGTAAAAAAAGTCCCACAAATATTTTTCTCATATAAAATCCTTAAGAGAATATTTTTGAGTCAAGTATAGTTAAATTGGGACTTAATTTAATTGAGTTGGGTCAAGAAAAAATAAATTACAACATTTTCTCAAACCCCTTAATCTTCTCTTCTTAACGCTTATAGTCAAGTAGATACCTTTTTAGCTCAAATTAAAACGATTTGAAGTACTTTTATATATTGTTTCGCCCCATAGGAGATGGGGAATTATTCTCTTGGAGATTAAAACCCCATAATAAAAACCTAAATTCTATTAACACTTTATAACCAAAATTATGGTAAAATAAAGGTTTAAATAATAAATTTTATGGAGTCTATCAATGGCAGAATATGGTGCTAGTAATATTAAAGTCCTCAAAGGGCTAGAGGCAGTTAGAAAAAGACCGGGAATGTATATTGGTGATACCTCAACAAAAGGTCTTCACCACTTAGTATATGAAGTTGTTGATAACTCTATAGATGAAGCGATGGCAGGTTTTTGTGATACTATAAAAGTGACACTAACAAAAGAGGGTTCAGCAATTATCGAAGATAATGGTCGTGGTATCCCTGTAGGACTGCATCCTACTGAGAAAATCTCAGCTGCAACAGTTGTACTAACCGTACTTCACGCAGGTGGTAAATTTGACAAAGATACCTACAAAGTCTCTGGTGGACTTCATGGAGTTGGTGTTTCGGTTGTAAATGCTCTTTCAAAAGACCTTCATTTAACCGTTTTTAAAGATGGTGAGGTTCATGAGCAGAACTTTAAAGAGGGAATTCCTCAAGAGATATTGGCTGTTACAGGAACTACCCGTAAAAAAGGTACTAAGATAGAATTTTGGGCTGACGATACTATTTTTACGGAAAGTACCACATTCCAAAAAGAGATATTGATGAAAAGATTCAAGGAACTTGCTTACTTGAATCCAAAGATTACCATTGATTTCAGAGACGACAGAGATGGAACAAAAGAGCTGTTTCATTTTGAAGGGGGTATTCAACAGTTTGTAGAAGATATGAACACAAAAGAAGCCCTGTCAAATGCTCAATTTTTCCAAGGTAAATCTGATGATATTGAGATAGATATTGCACTTATGTATTGTGATGCTGACTCAGAAAAATCACTCTCGTTTGTAAACAACATTAAAACAGCCGATGGTGGTACACATGAAGCAGGTTTTAGAGCAGGTTTAACACGTTCTATGTCAAGCTACATCTCTAAAAATGCCAATGCAAAAGAGAAAGGGACAAAGATTACAGGAGACGACTGTAAAGAAGGTTTAATCGCCATCGTTTCTGTACGTGTTCCTGAACCTCAATTTGAGGGGCAAACAAAGGGTAAACTAGGTTCTAGCTATGTTCGTCCATTGGTTCAAAAATTCTTCTCTGAGAGTTTTAATAAGTATTTAGAAGAGAACCCAATCGAAGCAAAAGCGATTATGGCACAGATTCTCCTCGCAGCGAGAGGTCGTGATGCTGCAAAACGTGCCAAAGATTTGGTAAAACGTAAAGATTCTATGAGCATCGGTACACTTCCAGGGAAATTGGCTGATTGTCAGAGTAAAGACCCTGAGTTGTCTGAGATATATCTTGTGGAAGGGGATAGTGCTGGTGGTTCGGCAAAACAAGGAAGAGACCGTGTTTTCCAAGCAATTTTACCCCTAAAAGGTAAGATTTTAAATGTTGAAAAAGCTCGTTTAGAGAAAATTTTAAAATCTGATGAAATTAAGAACATGATTACAGCTCTTGGTTGTGGAATCGGTGATGAATTCAACGAAGATAAACTTCGTTATCACAAAGTTATTATCATGACCGATGCCGATGTGGATGGTTCTCACATTCAGACACTTCTTATGACTTTTTTCTACCGTTTCTTAAAACCTGTGATTGAAAATGGTTATCTCTACTTGGCACAGCCACCACTTTACCGATACAAAAAAGGTAAAAATGAGACCTATTTAAAAGATGATAAAGCATTAAATGATTTCTTAATAGAACATGGAATTGATGTACTAGAATCGGAAACTATGGGGAAACAAGACCTAACAGAACTCTTTAAACTGGTTGCGTACTACAAAAGTTCATTGGCTGAAATAGAGAAACGTTTTGCACTTCCTGAAGTGGTTCGTTACATGATAGAAAACCCTGATGTTATCTCTGGAGATAATGAGAGTTTGGCAAAGAGCTTAGAAACATATATCTCATCACTGGGATATAACATCTTAAGTAAGACAGTAAATGAAGAACTTATTCAATACTTTGTTCAGACCAATGATGGACTTGAAGAACTGATTGTAGATGACAACTTATTTACTTCTGCTCATTATAATGAAGCGATTTATCTAAATCAAAAAATTCAAGATAGAATGACCGATGAATTTAAAGAGAGAGATATTTTAGAACTTCTCAACATGGTAAATGCTTCTGCTAAAAAAGGTGCATATATCCAAAGGTACAAAGGTCTAGGTGAGATGAACCCAGAGCAACTTTGGGAGACCACCATGAATCCTGAAGATAGACGTTTACTTCAAGTGGTTATTGATGATGATGAAACAGCATCTGAAACTTTCGTACTCTTTATGGGTGACGAAGTAGAACCAAGACGTGCCTACATAGAAACACACGCTAAAGATGTTAAGCATTTAGATGTTTAACCGTAGGGTGCGTTTCCCAACGCACCGTTAATATACCCCTCCCAACAATATAAAAAATCATAAAATAGGAAAAAAATGAAATACGGTGAAAAAGAGATAGAAGAGTTTGACATCAATGCAAAAGAAAACTACTGGGATAACAACCACCCAAAAAACTACACCATCGACATAGAACTACCAGAATTTATGTGCAAATGCCCACGCTCAGGCTACCCAGACTTTGCTACCATAAAATTAAGCTACTGCCCTGACAAATATGTCATAGAATTAAAAGCCCTAAAACTCTACATCAATTCTTTTATGAACAGACACATCTCACACGAAAACTCTGCCAATGAAATTTTTGATGCCTTAGAGAAAAATATGAAACCAAAGTGGATAAAAGTTATAGCAGACTACAACCCAAGAGGAAATGTACATACTGTGATTACTGTAGATAGTAGGGACAATTCCCTGTAGGGGCGACCTCCGTGTCTGCCCAAAATATTTTATAACCAACAGTGGGTCGACACAGAGGCACGACCCCTACATTATTTCATCCTATCATAAAACCAATTCGTAGCCTCAACAAACCCATCAACAGACCCACAATCAAAACGTTTACCTTTGAATTTAAAAGCAATCACTCTCCCCTCCTTTGCCTGTTCCAATAGAGCATCTGTAATCTGAATCTCTCCACCCTTCCCTGGTTTGGTTTCACGCAAAATATCAAAAATATCTGGTGTCAAAATATAACGACCAATAATTGCCAAATTACTTGGAGCATCTTTTGGGTCTGGTTTTTCCACCATATCGCTAATTCGGTAAGTATCATCTGTACCATCTACCAATTTACCTGCAATCACCCCATACTTCTGTGTCTCGTCCATAGGTACTTCTTCTATGGCAACCACTGAACATTGATATTTTTCATATACTTCTGTCATCTGCTCTAACACCCCTTTGGTATCATGATGACATAAATCATCTGCCAATACAACAGCAAAAGCTTCATTTCCTATAAGCGTTTCCCCTGTTAAGATGGCATGACCCAAACCTTTCATCTCAATCTGACGTGTATAAGAAAAAGTACATTGACTGATTAAAGAACGAATCTCATCAAGAAGAACCTCTTTACTTCCACCTTTAATTTGATGCTCCAACTCATATGAAATATCAAAATGGTCTTCAATCGCACGTTTACCTCGTCCTGAAACGATTGCCATGGTTTTAATACCTGCCAACACTGCCTCTTCGACTCCATATTGAATCAGTGGTTTTGTTAAGATAGGAAGCATCTCTTTGGGTGTAGCTTTTGTTGCAGGAAGGAAACGTGTACCGTAACCTGCTGCTGGAAATAGACATTTATTAATCATTTTTTTTACCTTTATTTTTCTCTAATTTTTTCTTTAAAATAATCTTTCCAGACTCTACCCCTGGTTGATTATATGTGTTGACATTAATAAGTTGACCCACCAAAGAGGTTAACAACTCGTAGTAGTAGATTAACTGCCCCATACACTCCTCACTCACCCGTTCAATAATAATCTCATCTAAAGGGATATCTCCTTGTTCCAATAATGCTTCTATCACCGAATCACTTTGCATGGTGATTAAATCATGAAAAGTGATACCATTTAACATATCGAGTGATTCTAAATGAGGTAGAGCTAAATTAGGGACTTCTAACTCATTTTGGAAATCATCTATCTTAATAAATGTTACAGATTTATCACGTGTCCCTTCAACAATAAGCTGTAAAAAAGAGTGTTGGTCTTTTGGACCAATAAGCCCTATGGGTGTCACCCCCACATGAAATGCAGAGTTACACTGTTTCTTCCCCAAACTCTCCCCCCAAAGCTGAACATACCATTCAGAAAAGTAGCGAAGTGTTTCAGAGTAGGCAAAAAGACAGTTAATATTATAGGTTGTGTGGTACTTGGCATAAAATATCGCTTTATTTAAAAGAGACTCTTTTAGATATCCATCATTAAAAAAACTCTCTTTTACTTTGTCTGCACCCGATAGAAGTTCTTTAATATCAACACCACAAAGTGCTAAAGGTAAGAGACCCACTACAGAGAGAACAGAAAAACGTCCCCCTACATTATTGGGTAGATAAAAAGTTTTTGAATCTATCTCTTTTGCAAATTTATCAAGTGCAGAGTTCTCATCTGTTACAAATGTATAATTTGAAGCAGACCCTTGCTTTTCATAAAGATACTTAAAGATAGAGATGGTCTCAACCGTTGTTCCTGACTTAGAGATGACTAAAAAATGGGACTTTTTTAAATCTATTTTTGAGAGTATCTCCATAATATTTAAGGGGTCTGTACTCTCAAAAAAGTAAAGTTTACGTGTAGGATTTTTTACTGGTTTCAGAAATTCATAAATAGCTTTAGACCCCAAAGAGCTTCCCCCTATTCCAAGGACGACAATATTTTCTATATTGTTGTCAAAGGCATCTACATACTCTAAAATTTCATCAATATTTTGTTCAGGTAGATTATAATAGCCTATCTCTAACTGCTCTTTTTTTATGGCTGAGAGAAGTCTCTCTTTCTCCTCAACTTGTCTATCACAAATCTTAAAATGTATTTTATTTTTCATAATAAACTATATCACCAATGCTTTAGCTTTTTTAATTAAAGCATTGACACTCTCTTCATAAAGTTTTGCCAAACCTTCATCGGTCGATTCAAAACGTGTAACAAGTACAGGTGTTGTATTACTGGCACGAACCAAACCCCAACCTTTTTCAAAGTTAATACGCACACCATCTACATCAATAATATCTATTATCTTTGGAAAATCTTCAGGAGGATTTTGTAATAGCTCTTTTACTTTATCTATGATTAAAAACTTCTCCTCCTCGGTGGTCTCAACTTTTATCTCTTCGGTTGAAAAAACTTGAGGAAGAGCATCCAATTCAGCATCCAAATCAACTCCATCTTGAAGTAACTCCAACATGCGAAGTGTTGCATAAATTGCATCATCATAACCAAAATAACGATGTTTAAAGAAAATATGCCCACTCACTTCACAGGCTAACTCTGCATTTGTCTCTCTCATTTTTACTTTTAAATTTGAGTGACCTGTTTTATACATAATGGCTGTTGCTCCACGACGTTCTAACTCATCATACATCACTTGTGAACACTTCACTTCGCCAATGACCGTTGGGTTCTCCATCTTCATAGCATAAAGCAGTGCCATCTGGTCACCTTTTATATTGTACTTATGGGTAAGTACAGCGATTCTATCGGCATCTCCATCATAGGCAAAAGCAATATCTCCCTCTTTTTCCAAGAGTGCTTTAATATCGACTAAGTTCTCCTCTACCGAGGGGTCTGGATGATGATTAGGAAATGTTCCATCAGGTTGCATATAGATACCCTTATAGTTTAACCCTAAAACATCAAATATCTCTGTAATAGCCGTATCAGCAACACCATTACCCCCATCCATAACTATCTTTTTATCAAAACCTTTTAAGTGAGAAAAATGCTCTACCATATACTTTATATATTGGCTTTTGGTATCAATCATCCTTCGTTCTGTATTGTCAGGAATCTCTAGTGTGCTATTGGCAATTATCTCATTACCTAACGCATAAATATCTTCACCAAAAAATGGAGCTTGGTCTAACGTTATTTTAAAACCATTATATTCACTAGGATTGTGTGACCCTGTAATCATAATTGAAGCGATAACTTTCTCTTCTACATTAACAGGATTTATATAGTTGGAGAAGTAGTTTACAGGAGTAGCAACCATCCCCATATCTAACACTTTACACCCTGCAAAATTAAGACCTGAAGCCAAATAATCTCTTAATATCGGTGAATGGGTTCGTGCATCATAACCAATACTTACCACACCACCTAAAGCTTTGATTTTTTTTCCTAAAAAGTAACCTATCAGTTTAACACTTTGCTCGTTTAACTCTTGTTTGAAGATTCCTCTTATATCGTATTCTCTAAAAATTGTTTTCGTTATCATTTTTTTACCTTCAAATTTAAATTTATTTATAATTCGGATGTGACCAAAGGAAATCCCTTTAGGGAAAACACGCCGATTGGCATATGTGGAATCGACGGCTTTAGCCTCGCTATATTGTCGGACAGAGGGCAGTCCGACCTACGCGTTTATAAACTCTATTGCTTTTTCTACTCTTTTTACGGTTTCTTCTGTTCCTATTATTGCCATAATTTCATCGAGTCCTGAACCTGTCATTGCACCTAAAAGGCTTACTCTTAAAGGTTGTCCTATCTTTCCAAAACCTATCTCTTTGGTTTCTACAATTTTTTCTATTACAGCATGATATTCAGCAGGTGTCGTTGCCCCACTCTCTTTTAATATTAGCACAAAATCAGCCAAAATCTCTTTTGCTTCACCTTTAAATGCTTTTTTAGCATTTTTTTCATTGTACTCAGTTGGTGCATTTAAAATTAACTCTATCTGCCCTGCCAATTCCACCAATGTTTTTCCACGCTCTTTGGTCGCAGATAAAATCAAATCTTTTTTCTCATGATTTGTGATATCTACCCCATACTCAACCAATAATTCAGCCAACTTGTTGTGTTCCATATTTTTAATATAATATGCATTTAACCATAACAATTTATCAAGGTTATAATTTGAAGAACTCTTATTAATATTTTTAGGGTCAAATAATTCTATCATCTCATCTATAGAAAATATCTCTTGGTCACCATGTGACCAACCTAGACGAACCAAAAAGTTTAGCAACGCTTCAGGTAAGTAACCCAAAGTTTTATACTCCATCACATCGGTAGCCCCATCACGTTTTGAGAGTTTTTTACCCTGCTCATTATTTATCATCGCAACATGGTAGAAGTTTGGTAGCTTAAAACCAAGTGCTTCATAAACCACTATCTGTTTTGGTGTATTATAAAGGTGGTCATCACCACGAATAACATCAGTCAATCCCATCAAGGCATCATCTATTGCTACTACAAAGTTATAAGTAGGTACACCACCTGCTCTAGCAATAACAAAGTCGTCTACTTCTGTCGATGCAATATTAATTTCACCCTTAACCCCATCAAGAAAAGTAATCATCCCCTCTTGTGGAGCTTTGATTCGAATAACTGGTGCAACACCCTCTGGTGGTGTTCCTGTAAAGTCACGATAACGACCGTCATAACGGGTACGTTCACCCTTAGCCATCTGCTCTTCACGCAATGCTGATAGTTCATCTTTTGACATATAACATTTATAGGCTTTACCCTCTTCTAAGAGCTGGTCAACATATTTTTTATATAAATCAAAACGTTTTGACTGAAAAATAGCTTCGCCATCATAGGACATTCCAACCCAATCAAATGCTTTAAGTATTGCTGTTACAGCCTCTTCTGAATTACGAGCCAAATCGGTATCTTCAATTCTAAGTAGAAACTGACCTTCATTTTTTTTAGCCCAAAGCCATGAGAAGAGAGAAGTTCGAAGACCTCCGATATGTAAGTAACCTGTTGGTGATGGTGCGAAACGTGTTGTTGTCATAAT
>Ga0256826_1002155_pt1 | contig 12107 bp, 13 predicted proteins | sample CV79metaG_FD_185975 | JGI IMG/M metagenome (GOLD analysis project Ga0256826, IMG submission 185975) | Hydrothermal vent microbial communities from East Pacific Rise, Pacific Ocean - CV79 | ecosystem: Environmental > Aquatic > Marine > Hydrothermal vents | place: Pacific Ocean: East Pacific Rise... | reverse complement strand
TATCGCTTTGATTGCTTTTACACCCACTACCACCACATACCATTATATGTTTTTTATAATTTGACATAGTTTTAAGTTTATAGTTAGATAATAGTTTGATAATTTGGAGGAATTATTCCATCGAGGAGTTCTCCATGCTTAATGTACTTTTCGATTATTAAATCAGCTTTTTTTACATCAACATATCCAAAAACAATAGGATCTTTTCCAGGAACAATAACTTCAACAGTGGGTTCTGCATAGCAATATCCCATATCACCAACTTGTATGGCTATTCCATTGATGTTTCTTTTTGCCATTTCCTCTCTAAGAAAATTATAAACATCTTTGGCTCCACTAGCAATTCCACTGGTGGCCATTCCTACTTTAATTTGAACCAGAGAATTGGGATTTTCCACATTTTCCCTTTGCTGCATTTTAAACCGCCATTCGCTTTTTATTTTTCGCAAATCAGCTAATGTTTTAACTTTTGCCATATTTCTACTTTTATATTTTGAACAAAATATTTACGATTCATATTATTGTTATTTGTTTAACAATGTGGCAAAAATAGCATCTTGTTACCTATGAAGCAAACTTTATTGTTATTTAATTCACATTAAATCAAGTTGAAAAGAAATTTATAAATAATCCAAATAAAGACAAGCTTATACTACTGTTTTTCAATTTATTAAAAACACAAATTAACGATTCATAAAATAATACCCTTATTAAAATAATGAATCAATAGAGTCAATTAAATAAAAGGGGTATTTTTGTTAAAATTAAGAAATTATGCGAACCTATCCAATTTTGATCATTCTTTTACTTATTAGCTTAGCATCTTGTACCAAAGGACCTTGTGAAAACATGTGCACATCATCCGAATTCATTTTTTTAAATACCAATGGCCAAGATTTATTTGACTCTTTATCGAGTCCACATATAAATATTGATGATTTTATTGTTAAAAATTACAAAGGAAAGGCCTATGAACCACAGTATTATCAAATAGAAGATACTACTATTTTTGATATTGGGTTTTGGATGAGTAAATACAATGGAACAGCTACATACTTTATATTTAATAAGGAGCATAGCGATACATTAATGACATATTTTGGCGTAGTAGGCTGTAGCACATACATTAAAGAGCTTTATTACAGTGAGACTTTGATTGAAAAAAACTCGTTTTGCACAAATTCTAAACCACATATAATAGTAGTTCCTATCTCGGAATAATAATTACAAAACACATACAGACATAATAAAATAATCTTTCCTTGTTTTTTTAATAAATACGAGTATCTTTGGTAAATATTTTACAAAGTATCTTTATAATAAATTTGAGCCCTATGAAAAAACTTTTACGATTGGCTTTAGTTTTGGCAGCTGCTTTTACGATGCAAGTAAACACATCGTCAGCTCAATGCCCACTTACCGAGGCCGTTGACTTTACAGTCACAGACATTGAAGGTCACACATGGAACTTATTCACTGAATTAGATCAGGGTAAGTATGTGTTGATTGATTTTTTCTACACTACATGAAGTAGCTGTATAGCATCAGCACCCCATCTCCAGTCATCCTTTGAATATTTTGGTTGCGGAGATCATGATGTACGTTATATTGCCATGGACATAGGAAATAATAATGCAGAATGTGTTGCATTTGACGAAACCTATGGTTTAACCTATCCAACAGTGAGTGGAACAGAAGGTGGCGGAAACGCCGTAAATTCAACTTATGGAATTCCTGCTTATCCAACTGTTATTCTAATTGCCCCTGATCATTCTATAGTAATTCAGGATCTATGGCCAATTCCAAATGCACAAACAATTATAAATGCACTCGAAAACTACCCTATACAAGCGAATGAATGTGGTAGTTCAACATTAACTGCTAGCTTTACAGCTGATAATACTGCTGTTTGTTTAACAAATCAAGTTCAGTTTACCAACAGTTCTTCGGGAGATATTACTACCTACGCATGGACTTTTGAAGGTGGCGACCCTGCAACTTCCTCTGATGAGAACCCTCTTGTAACATATAATACAACTGGTACTTTTAATGTTAGTTTAACAGTTTCTAACGACACAGAAACTGCTAATGTTGATATGGACGATTATATCACAGTTAGTTCAATTGAAGCTGCATTTACTGCAGAAGAAACAGATATTTGTAATGAAACTCAAGTTCAGTTTCTTGATAATTCAAGTTGTGATGCCACATCATGGGTTTGGACTTTTGAAGGTGGTGATCCTGCCAGTTCAACTGAGCAAAACCCTGTTGTAACTTATGCTACTAGTGGAAGTTATAGTGTTACATTAGTTGCTACAAATGCAAATGGAAACAATGAAATAAACATTGATAATTATATGACCGTTCATAATTGCACCGGTGTAGAATATCTTTCTGCACAGAGTATGAGGATTGCTCCTAATCCAAATAATGGTCGTTTCCAGATTACTTTACCAGGTAATTTGATTTATCGAGTTTTTGTATATGATGTAACAGGCCATTTAGTAAACGAAAGCAATATTTCAGCTGGAGAAAACAGTTTAGACATTTCTCATTTGGAAAGCGGAGTTTATCTAATCAATGCCGATAATGGAAGCATCCAATATAAAGAGAGATTAATTATTGAATAACAGAAAACAATATTCTTAATTAAGATAAAAAGTGGAGAGTTTTTCTTTCCACTTTTTTTTTATAAAACTATGGACAAATCTAGGCAAAAGCCTGCATATCGTGCAATTTTTTATAAATCCCTTTTTGCTTAATCAGTTCTTCGTGCACTCCTCTTTCAACAATTTCACCTTTATCAATTACTATAATTTCATCGGCATGTTTTATGGTAGATAAGCGATGTGCAATAACCAAGGAAGTCCGATTTTTCATCAAATTTTCCAATGCTTGTTGGACCAATCTTTCCGATTCGGTATCAAGAGCAGATGTAGCTTCATCGAGAATCATAATAGGAGGATTTTTAAGCACAGCTCTAGCAATACTTAACCTTTGTCGCTGTCCCCCAGAAAGCTTTTGTCCTCTATCGCCAATAACACTATTATAGCCTTTATCCATTTCTCTTATAAACTCATCTGCATTAGCAATTTTTGCAGCTTCTACAACATCTGCTTTACTCACATCGTTTTCAATACCTAAAGCAATATTATTAAAAACAGTATCATTAAACAAAATAGATTCCTGAGTAACTATGCCCATTAATCCTCTTAAATCATCAATAACTAAATCTTTTATATTAATACCATCAATAATTAATTCTCCTCCCTGAGGATCGTAGAATCTAGGCAATAAATCGGCCATAGTAGATTTACCGCCACCAGAAGCACCAACCAAAGCAATGGTTTTACCTTTAGGAATTTCCAGATTAACATTTTTAAGAACAGGAGTTCCATCCACATAAGAAAAATTCAAGTTTTTATACTCTATTTTATCTTTAAACTCTTTCTTTATTACAGCATCTTCTTTCTCTAAAATTACTTCTGGAGAATCTAAAACCCCCTCTATTCTTTCAACCGAAGCCGCTCCTTTTTGAACATTATAAAAAGCAGCAGTGATTGCCTTAGCAGGGTTCAGAATTTGAGAAAATATTCCTAAATAGACCAAAAAAGCAGCGGCATCCATTCCCGAATCTTCAGTCAATATTAATCGGCCACCATACCACAAAATAACTACTACCACCACCACTCCAAGAAATTCACTAAGAGGAGATGCCAAATCACGCTTACGATAAAGCTTAATCATTAAATCAGTATACTGCTGATTGATTTCCTTAAATTTTCTATTGGTACTATCAATAGCTGTAAACCCTTTAATAATGCGCAAACCGCCAATAGTTTCTTCAATTACACTTAAAATAAAACCCATTTTCTTTTGGCTTTTATCCGAAGTTCTTTTTAAACTTTTTCCTATTTGTCCAATTAAAAACCCACTTATAGGAAGCAATACCATAACAAATACTGTGAGTGAAGGGCTCATAAAAAACAAAACCGCAATTGAGGCAATTATTGCTATTGGCTCCCTAAATACCGACTCCAAAGAGCTCATAATTGACCATTCTACTTCTAAAACATCAGAAGTCATACGAGAGATAATATCGCCCTTACGTTTTTCAGAAAAATAGCTTACCGGAAGTTTAAGGACTTTAAGATACATGTCGTTCCGCAAATCTCGAACAACTCCATTGCGAATAGGAGCAAGAAAAAACATAGCTAAATATCGGAATAGATTTTTAAAAAAATAAAAGACTAAAATGATTAGTGCTATATAAAAAAGAGTTTCTAACTGCCCATGTTCATTTATCAATTGACCCGTAAAAAAATCGAAGTTTTGCTTGATAGAATTGAAGTTTGTCCAACTAAGATCTGGTTTAACTGAGGGAATTTCTTGCTTTTCGAAAAGCATATTCAAAACAGGAATAAACACTGCAAACGATGCCAAGGAAAAAATAACAGCCAATATATTAAAAAAGATATTTAAGAGTGCATAATTCCAATATACTCTAACATATCCAAGTATTTTTATAAGTTTTTTCATATTGGGGCAAAAGTAATAAAATGCTGCTAGATTTACTTTTATTAAAATTATTAGTGTTACAATTACATAATAACACTAATATTCTTTATGCCTGTGTATGTGGAAAATATTTGATTATACACAAAATACAAAACTAATTATTGAAAGTTTAATTATCTGATTAACTTTAAATAACAAACCATCTTTTATTTTTTAACAGGTCATGATACTGGAATCCGCATAGTAAAATGCACAAGTATCATATTAATTAATATATTGCATGAATAATCGCCAAACATCATTATTATGAAAACAATCATCATATTAATATTGCTACTAAGTATAAACATCACAGTTTTTTCTCAAAACAATCAAACAATAGATTCTCAACTGACAAAAAAAACTTGGGTTGATTTAGAAAGCAGAAATATTCACGGCTATACGGTAACACGAATAGATGGAACAGACTATGGAAATAGTAGAAACTCATCTTTTGGCATGATTACTTCGGTAGCTTATAATAACTCTTCTGATAATGGGAATGCCCAGCTTGAATTTTACATCACTCGCTATGAACAGTCTCAGGCAAATTTAAAATGGTATATGATTATTATTAGAGGTGAAGATGATAAAACTAAAATTTTTAAAAAAAAACTCGATTATCAATCAGCGGAGTTACCTGAAGGAAATTACTACTGGAATTATACTACCATCGACTTGCCAAATAATATTCACCCCCCCTTTTATGTCTATATTAGAGACAGGAATATACAATTACTCTATAGTACTAAATTCAAAATAGAAAAATAACAAACCATCATTAAAAAACTTGTTTAAAGTAAAACCCGGCTAAACCGAGTTCATTTTCTATTTTTTCTATTTTTGCAAAAAATCAAGCTTTGAAAAATCACTTTGAAAATTCGGGGAACCAATTACCAAATCATCCTGTTAAAGGAATAGTGACTTGGAGGAGTCCCAGTAATATAGCTTTTATAAAATACTGGGGTAAATATGGTGTGCAATTACCCAAAAATGCCAGTTTAAGCATGACCTTGTCTGCGGCATATACAGAAACAACAATTCAATATCAAACCACGAGCACAAAACCCAAAAGGGAATTTTTGTTTGAAGGCAAGGTCAATACGGATTTCTCTGAAAGAATATGGAAATACATTGATACTTTAGGAGAATTATTTCCTTTTTTGGAGAAAGTGGATTTAATTATCAATTCCAAAAACAGCTTTCCACATTCAGCTGGTATTGCATCGTCAGCATCGGCCATGAGTGCCTTGGCTTTATGTTTAACGGATATTGAAAAAGCATTATTTAATCATTTATCAATAAAACAAGATTTTTTAAAAAAAGCTAGTTATGTAGCACGGTTAGGAAGTGGTAGTGCTGCAAGGTCTGTTTATGGAGGATATACCATTTGGGGGCAATCTGGACTAGATTATATAAAAACAAATAACGAGTTTGCCACAGATATAAATGAAAACATTCATCCTTATTTTCAACAATTACGGGATGCAATACTCATTATTGATGATGGAGAAAAAAAAGTGAGTAGTAGTTTGGGGCATTCATTAATGAATAATCACCCTTATGCTGATGAGCGCTTGACACAAGCTAATAAACATATCATAGAAATAACTGATGCACTTGTAAAAGGAAAGAAAAAAGAATTCATTAAAATAGTTGAAAGTGAGGCCCTAAGTCTTCATGCTTTAATGCTTTCCTCCGATCCTTGGTTTGTTTTAATGAAACCTCATACATTGACAATATTAGAAAAGATTAAAGCTTATAGAGAAAGCACCGGTATATTTATTACCTTTACTCTAGATGCAGGTCCTAATGTACATTTGATTTATCATAAACAGGATGAAATTGCTATTAATCAGTTTATTGAGAACGAACTAAAATCCTTTTGTAAACAACAACAGGTAATATTTGATGAGTTGGGCAAAGGCCCACAAAAGATAACATAGATGATAGAAAAAGGGGAAGTTTTTTACGGTAAAATTTTACTATTTGGTGAATATGGGGTTATTTTTAATTCTATGGCATTAACCATTCCGTATACTCATTTTAAGGGCGAGTTAAGTTTTATTAGCAGGTATAAATACACTGATTTTGAATGGGCTAGGGAGAGTAATGCTTCATTACGGCTTTATGCCAATCACTTAGCAGAAATGCATGATAACAATGAATTGGGTTGTTCTTTGGACATAGACAAGCTACAGCGAGATTTAGAAAAAGGCATGTATTTTGAAAGCTCTATCCCGCAAGGTTATGGTGTAGGTAGCTCTGGAGCCTTGGTGGCTGCCATTTATAATAAATACGCTGAGGAGAAAATAAAAAGCGACCGAAGGCTTAGTTATAAGAGTATTTTCAAACTCAAAGATATTTTCAGTAGAATGGAAGCTTTTTTTCATGGAAAATCCTCGGGGCTCGATCCTCTCAACTGCTATATTCAATATCCTTTGTTTATTCAAAAGTCTTCTGAAATAAATACCGTTGCTATACCCAGAAATAAATTTGAAAAAAATGGTGCCATATTTTTAATCAATAGTGGCGCACCGGGTAAAACCGCTCCACTTGTCAATCATTTTTTGCAAAATTATCAAAAAGCCTCCTTTAAAAAAATGATAGATCAAGAGTTTATTCCAACGAATGATCAATGTATACGCACCCTTCTGAATGGACAAGGACAAGAATTTTTTAAATCACTAGAACATTTAAGTCAGCTGCAATTTAAATATTTTCAAAAGATGATTCCTCAATCTATCCAAGGAATTTGGGAAGAAGGCTTAGAAAGTGGCGACTATAGCATGAAACTTTGTGGTTCTGGTGGTGGTGGATTTATGCTAGCTTTTACTCAAGACTATAACAAAGCACGCATAAGCCTTTCCTCCAGTGGAATGGAAATGATTCCTGTTTATAGAAATAGTTAAGAAATATTGTATTAAGCTAAACTCAATCCTATTCTAGTCTTTTGTACGAGTCATTTGTATGATTTTGAAAAACCATTGAGGCAAGGCTTTACTTCTGTCACGTTTTCGTAAATTAAGATACCATCCCAGCTTTTTTAAAATAGGAATTTTATGTGTTTCTACAAACTCAATCAGGGTATTATCAGGATCCTCGATATAAGAAAAATGTCCTGCAGCTTCACCCATATCAAAGCTGTTTGCACTATCTACAGTAAAAGGATGGCCCAAGCTCTCGCATTCCTTCTTTAAAGAATCCATATCAGAAATATCGAAACATAAGTGGATATAACCTAAATCGCCCCAAAGCCTATCTTTATAAATCTTCCTTCCAATTTGTTCCTGATTACATATAAGCTCAATGGAAGATGAACCTAAAAGATTACTGAAAGCTCCTTCCCTTTTTTTGGAATGCTTCAATAAGACTCTCCTCACTCGGTTCTTTTCCCCCGGTAATCCTTTAAAATCTTGAAAAACTTCGGTTTTATCGTAGACAATATGATTGTAGCCTAATATTTTTGAATAAAAATTAATAGAATTTTCAATATTACTTACGCCAATTACTACACCAGAATTTCCACCAAAAGTTTTATCTAATTTTAAATTCCACTCATCAGATTGTTCTACTTCAATGATATTATTCCAAGGATCTTTCACATAAAAGTGAGGAGAGCCCTTTGGATCTTCATCTATATCGAATAAAATATTTACTCCATTGCTCCTAAGTTGAGCATAGGCTTTTTTAATATCTTCGGTTTTTATCTTATTTATAAATATACCTATATCACCTATTTCTATCTCAAAATTGGGTGCTTCTGGGGTTCTGCTTTTATATTCCCAAATTTCCAACCCTCCACCACCTTTCATGTTTAAGGCTAAAATAGCATGTCGTTGTTGAGCTATGTTGTTGGTATAGGGCAACATTAAATTGGCTTCAGCAGCTTCATCAAACATGTTGATATCAAACCCAAAATTTATTCGATACCATTCCCATGCATTATAGACATCGGTTACACCTATTCCAATTTGTTGTATTCCACTTATGATTTTTGCCATAAAGTAATTATTTTATTTTGCTTACAATTTTGTAAAATACAAAAGGGAGATACCTTCGTAGATAAACCATTAATAATTCGGCCCCTCCAATATGTATTTCTTTCCTTTTTCTTTTGAGTCCTACGAGTAATTTTTTCGCAGCTTTTTCAGCTGACATAGCATGCGCTTGACCATGGTCAAGTTTGTTATGAGGCTTACCATCCTTATTTATAGCATTTAATGAGATATTCGTTTTCACTCTTCCCGGTATTACTACCGAAACAAGAATATGATCTTTTTTATGTTCAGCTCTAAGTGTTTCGTAAAAGCCGTGCAATGCATGTTTAGATGCTGCATACGCAGAACGCAAAGGGAAACCGAATACTCCAACTATTGAACTAACAGTAGCTATATGCCCCCATTGTTGTTTAATCATGTAAGGTAAAACTGCTTTTGCAAGAGCAATATTACCAAAATAATTTACATCCATCAATTTCTTGTCAATATTTAAGGGTGTTTCATTTATATAAGATCTTTGGCTTATTCCACCATTCAAGATCAAGTAATCAATTCTATTATATTTACTGATAGCTAAGCTTGTTTTTTCTTCAAAGGTATCCGTCTTCAATAAATCTAAGGGAATAATAGAGCAATCAGCACCATTTTCCTTACAAATTATACGAATTTTTTCTAGTTCATGTTCGTTTCTGGAAGATAAAATGATTTTTGCATTCTGTTTTGAAAGCTCAATAGCCAGTGCTCTTCCTATCCCGGAGGAAGCACCAACAATCCACACACATTTATTTGAATAAAACATGAAACTTTAATTTGGCTCAAATATAGAGGTATTTACTAAGTCTGATATAATAATCTTCCTTGTACGCATGTATGCAATACAGTAAAAACAGCAATACTAATTTCTTCTTCTATTTGATAACAATTTTGAAATCGTCAAAAGCAGTAACGGCATCTGCTTTGGTCCACAATCCAAGCTTCCCGGCACTGGTAAAGGTCTTATCTTTTACTTTAAATATTTCTTCATTATTAAGAAAAACAGTGAATATATCGTTTTGAGCAACCAGTCTTAAAGTATTCCACCCACTTCCCAGCGGTTTCACATCCACTCCGTAACTTCGCCCTTTTCCAATAACGGGAAGATCAGTTCTCTTACCATTTTTTACTTTATACATCACCACATTATCTTCTAAAGGATTTGCTCTTACAACATAATAATTATTGGCATCAATAAAACGCCAAACAAATCCTCCACCTTGATCCATTTCACCAGAAAGGCCCTTTAGCTTTACTTGTAAATCTACATTTTTTGCCACAAGTGAATTGTGTATAATTACATTAAAATGAAAATTAGGATGATCGTTTGAAACTTGAGTTAAAGCACTGTTTCCGTCTTCTTGAAGAATTTTCCACTCGGTTGACTCTCCTCTACCTGTATAATATTGTGTCCAATTTTTAGGTGCTATTCCAGGCTCATATTTTTCAAAATTAAAAAGAGTATCTGTAAGGTTTTCTTGAGGAGAGATTAATTCAGGTTTGTGTGTTTGCTTATTTATTTCTTTGCGTCCTGATTGTCCGCAGCTTATTAAAACAATAAGGCTGAGACTGATGATACTAAGTACTTTCATCTATTTGTGTTTTTTAGTTTCTTCGTCAAATATACATGAAAATACAGAATACTAATAAACATTTACTTGTTTTGCAGCTTTCTTGATAACTTCTCCAACTACACATGTATGCGGATAACCACTCGCTTTCATATCCTTAATGATATCATCCTGATACTTAGCGGGCACACAAATAAGAAGTCCGCCAGATGTTTGCGCATCATGTATAAGCATTTTATTCTCATAAACTACATCCTTGTCAATAAAGCACTGCTCCTCTACATATTCCTGATTACGGAAGCAAGCACCCGGCAAACAGCCCATTTCTGCGAGTTCATAAGCACCTTTCAAGTGAGGAACATCTTGGGTATTGATTTTGATGCTGACTTTACTCGCTTGTGCCAATTTTAAGGCATGGCCTATCAATCCAAAGCCAGTTACATCGGTAGCGCATTTAATATGATATTTTTGCATAATCTCAGCTCCATTTTTATTGAGGAGTTTCATATTATCGAGTGCTGCTTGATAATCTTCTTGCGAAACTTCACCAATCTTTTTGCCGGAAAGAATAATGCCAGCACCTATGGGTTTTGTTAAAATTAATATATCACCTTCCTTGGCTCCGGCATTGGTAATAAGTCTATCAGGGTGAACGCTGCCTGTAATGGCTAAGCCGTATTTTGGACTATCATCGGTAATAGTATGCCCCCCTACTAAAAAACCTTCTGACTCATTTACTTTATCTTGCCCTCCTCTAATTATTTCTTTTAACGCCGACATAGGTTTGTCCGGTGGAAACATTAATATATTCATGGCAGTAAGAACTTTACCACCCATGGCATATACATCGCTTAAAGCATTGGCAGCAGCTATTTGTCCAAACTCATAGGGATCGGAGCATACCGGAGGAAAGAAATCTGTGGTTTGAATTAGTGCCGTATCATCGTTTATTTTATAAACCCCTGCATCGTCGTGAGTATCTATATCCACGAGAATTTTATCAGATGTTATTCTTGGTAAACCCGCTAAGGCTTTATCTAATTCTTTGGCTGGAAGTTTAGCGGAGCATCCTCCATCTCCGGCTAATTCCATCAGGTCGTATTTTATCATTGTTTTCTTTTTTCTTGCTTAGTCCTAAATGAAGTAAATTATTTTTTTTCCGCGTTAAGCTGCTCAGGGTGCTAAGTATTGTATCACACCAAGCCGCTAAGAACGCAAAGTTTCCATTTTTTTATGGATAGATGACTTTACCTGCTTTTGTCATTTTCTCTAAAATATCGAACATATTGGATACTTGTCCTACTTCAAAATCATTCATCTTTTTGTAATAATCTAAGCATGTACCACAAATTAAAATTTCTACTCCTTTGGCTTCAAGATTCTTAAGAGCTTCTGCAACAATAGAGCCTTTTAAGGCTAAAAATATTCCATCATTTACAAAAATGATAGATTTTGGTAATTGAGAAATATCGGAAAGAGTGGCAAAAAAGCCTTTAATAAGTATTTTCCCCAATTCTTTGTCACCATCACCCAATTGACCTTTCTTCACACAAACTACATAATCACCTTTACTTTCTGTTGGAATTTCGCAATAGTCTTCCGGTATACTCTTCTCTATTGTTCCTCCTTTTTTTGCTACATAGATTTCGAAGAGATTGTTGTTCTTTTGAATTTCAACCTGCATTCCGTTATCCTCCAAGTACTTTACAACATTGAATTTGGAGCTTTCATTGTCTACTATAATATGTAAGGTTTCGTTTTCGTCCATTCCCACCAATGCCTTTTTGGTCATGATGAGGGGTTGTGGACATAATTTCCCTTTTGCATCTACTGTTTTCATTCTTTTTGTTTTTAATTATCATCACGCTAAGCTGCAACTGAGTTTTTATTTTTTCTCTCCAAGCCGCAAAGCATGCTAAGTTTTATTATTAATGCGAACTTGTGT
>Ga0256826_1002154_pt1 | contig 12109 bp, 12 predicted proteins | sample CV79metaG_FD_185975 | JGI IMG/M metagenome (GOLD analysis project Ga0256826, IMG submission 185975) | Hydrothermal vent microbial communities from East Pacific Rise, Pacific Ocean - CV79 | ecosystem: Environmental > Aquatic > Marine > Hydrothermal vents | place: Pacific Ocean: East Pacific Rise... | reverse complement strand
GAACCATGAGCTCTCTTTTTTAATATGGCTGAGTAAGATTTACCTACTATCACATCATCGTTACAAGTTAGCTCAATGTCATAGTTGACTTGTTTTGGAGTAAACTGAGCTAAACAGATATTTTGATTTTTACTTTTTATCAAAACTACACCTTGTGTGCTTTTATAGTTACACTCTCCGCCTACAGTATAGCTACAAGCAGAAAAAAAAGATAGGCTAAAGATATATACAAGAGATTTAATCATTATTTATTGGATACCTTTTTAAGCTTTTAAGGCACTCAACACCATCTGCAAGTTCATCGATAACTTCATTACTCCAGACATCATAAGGACGATATTTAGCATAGAGATCTATAAGTTGATTACGGTCTAGAGTTTGATAAGATTTGTCTTTATGGAGTTTTATTTGTATATCTGCATTAGTATATCCAGAAGTACAGATTTTAGGTTCATAGCCACTTTTAAATAGTATAAAAATATAAGATGTAGGGATGTTTTGGCTCTGCATTGGATGGAGAGTTATAGAGTGTTTAGTGTCTTCAGGTATGAAAAAAGATCCATTGGTATCACTCGTTATTTTATAATCAAATAATGGTTTTGTAATTAAAACATTAGAGATACTTCTGTTTGTATCACTATCAAGGATTACCCCTCTAGTAGAAGGAGGTACATAAGTATAGTTTTGATACGACATAAGTAAAGAACATCCACTTGTTAAAAGCAGTACGAAACTTAATCCTGCTATTTTAATTATGTTCATTTTTATATTTCTATTTAGTTTATTAGTCTATTAATATCATTAAATAGACCAAGTCCCATAAGTGCAAATAAAATCACCCAACCGGCTATTGTAAATTTCATCATAATAGCTTCGCTTGCTTCACGCCTAAAGATAAGCTCATAAAGGTTAAACATTATATGTCCACCATCAAGAGCTGGAATAGGAAGGAGGTTTAAGACACCAAGATTTACACTTATCAGTGCCGCAAAGAAAAGAACACTCATCCAACCATCATCACTTGCATCAGCTGTAATTTTAACTATACTTATAACTCCACCAAGCTCTTTTGCAGGGACCTCACCAAAAAGAAGTTTTTTAACACCTGTAAAAATCATAGTACTAGCAAATATAGTCTGCTCAGTTGCATAGCCTAAAGTTTCACTTGGACTTAGTTCTAGTTTGTGAGTAACTCCCGCTGAACTGATACCTATCATCTTGCGTTTTACATCTTCTCCAAACATATTTTTTGCACTTTGGATTTTTGGTGTTAAGACTTTGTGTTCTAAGTAGCCATTTCTATCAATAGTTAAGTCTAAACTCCCTTGACTTATTTTGATAAGCTCAGCCATCTCTTTCCAAGTAGTGATACTGACTCCGTTAATAGCAGTGATTGTGTCATTACTATCTAAGCCAGCTAAAAACGCAGGTGAATCTTTTACTACTGTTCCAATTACAGGTGAGAGAACATTTGGTGAACCTAGAGCAATAGCGAAATAAAGCATAAAAGCAAGTACAAAGTTAGCAGCAGGACCAGCAAGAAGAATAAATATTTTTTGAATAGGTGTTTTTGTATTGTAACTATCCAAATCAAAGCTTTTTTTAGTAGGATCAGAATCATCTTGACCCTTCATTCGCACATAACCACCAAGAGGAACAGCAGAGATACTCCACTCTGTTCCCCATTTTTGAAATGTAAATAGTCTCTTTCCAAAACCAATGCTAAATACTTCTACATATACACCCATTAGGCGTGCTGCAAAGTAGTGTCCAAGTTCATGGAAAAATATTAGTCCACTAAGGACTAAAAGTGATATAACAATACCCATTAGTTTTCATCCTTTAAAAGAGCTTTTCTAAAGCCCCACAGATACTCTGCACCAGAGTAGAGAGTTAGAACAACAGCAAACCATAAAAGTTCAGTTCCAAATGGCCAGTGCATAAGTAAAAAGCCAATGGCGATCATCTGCATTACAGTTTTAATTTTTCCAGCAAGTGAGGCTTTTATATCGAGACCTTCTGCTACAGCAACAGTTCTGATTCCTGTTATGAAAAGCTCACGAATGATAATGATGTAGATTGCCCATGCAGAAGCTTCACCACTAACCATAAGTCCTAAAAACGCAGCAATAGTTATCATCTTATCTGCAAGTGGATCTATTATAGCACCAAGTTTTGTTTTTTGGTTCCATTCTCTTGCTATATAGCCATCAAAAAAATCTGTAGCTGAAGCGATAACAAAAACCATAGAAGCGAGATAATAGTTCCATGTAATGTGAAAACCATTCTCTATAAAAAGGTTTTCATTAAGGATGATCCAAAAGAGCAGGGGTGCTAAAAGTATGCGTAAGAGTGCTAGTGCATTTGGTAAGTTTAGCAAAGAGAGTCCTTAATCTTATAATTATGTGATTTTAGCTTTTTATTACTTTATACTACCCTAAATACTTTAACATATCAGTACGAGAAAATTTTTGAGCTAGCATAGAAGCAGTAGCACCTCTCTCATTTGCTATAGACTTATCTGCACCTTTTTCAACGAGCAATTTTACTAAAGCTGTCATTTCATCCATAATAGCTTCCATAAGAGGAGTCCAACCTACACCATCTATCTTATCAATATCTGCACCACTCTCTAATAGAAACTCAACCATATCTCGTCTATCACGGCGAATAGTGATATGAAGCAGTGTCCAACCATATTTATTTACAATGTTAATATCATCAAGTTTAGAAACCATATCTTTAAATTTTTCAAAATTATTTTCATAAACTATTTGTTCGAAAACTGAATACTCTTCTTCTGTAATTTGCATAATTATTCCTTAGTATATTTATGACGAAATTATATCTAATAAGATTAAAGAGTCAAGAAACTTTACAATAATTATTTAAAGTAGTATAATTACTTATAATTATCATAAAGGAATTTTATAATGAAACACTCTTACCTCTCTGATGCAGATATAAATATAGCTTTGAAAAATCATGAAATAACTGAAAAAGAAGCTAAAAAACTACATAAAAAAGTTGATTGTCAAATTATTATTTACAATACTATTAAGAAATAGTAAGACTAATTACAATTATATGAAAATTGCATTATTAGTTATAATTCTTATCTTTAGTGCATGTACTCAAGAGAAACAAAATAGAAATTATGATGCTAAAAAACTACTACAGCAGAAGTGTGCATCTTGTCATAATCTAGATATGCCTCCAACACTTTTTAAGGATGAGTTAGCTCCTCCTATGATGGCAGTCTCATTTCATGTGAAAAGCTTTGTAAAAGTAAATGATGAGAGCCAAAGAGTAGCAAAAGCAGTTGAATTTGTTGTTGATTATGTACAAAAACCATCTATAGATAAATCTTTTTGTGATAAAGAAAGTTTAAAAAGATATGGCTTAATGCCATCACAAAAAGAGAATGTAACAACTGGTGAATTAAAAGCTATAGCATCTTATATGTTTACACATTTTACACAGAAAAATCTTTCAAAAATTCAAAAAGAAAAAGCGGCATTTAATGAGTTGTCAGAGGGAGATAAACTAGCAATTAAATATAGATGTACAGGCTGTCATATAGCAAATGTAGATACAGTTGGTCCATCATTTAAAACTATAATGCATAGATACAGAACTAGTGGTGTTAATATAAAGAAAAGTATTAAAAATGGAAGTAAAGAGAAGTATAAAAGAGGTGTTATGCCTGCGTTTAAACAACTCTCAACTAAAGAGTTGCAAACACTTGAAAAATGGGTTTTAAAAAGAGGAGATGAGGCTACTGAAAAGAAGTAGCACCATCAATCACGATAACCTGACCAGTTAACCATGAAGCTGCATCTGAACAAAGGAAAGAACAAGCTCCTGTTAAGTCAGTTGCATCACCCATACGACTTAGTGGAGAACGTTTAACAACTTCTGCTTTTACTTCTTCATAATTAGGGAAAGCTTTAAGTGCATCTGTATCGATTGGACCACCACTTACCGCATTTACTCTAATACCTTTCTCACCAAGCTCAGCTGCTGCATACTTAACCATAGTCTCAACTGCTGCTTTGTTTGTTCCATGCCCTGAGTAGTTTGGAGTGTAAACTAAGTTACCTGTTGAACTCATAGAGATGATAGAACCACCACCAGTTTTTTCCATACGTTTTGCAGCTTCTTGTGCTCCAACAACAAATGCAGAGACAGTAGCAGTATAGATGTTACCAAGACCTTTTGGTTTAAGACGCATAAATGGAGCAAAACCACCAACAACAGCACGACCAGAGATAATTGCATTTGAGATAAAGTAATCAAGTCTGTCAAAGTCTTCATCAAACTCTTTGTAAACATCTTTGTATGTTAGGGGCTCTAAAATATCAAGTTTATAAGCACGAGATTTTACACCATAGTTAGCTTCCAAATCAGCAATGATTTCATTTGCAATGTCTGCGTTTGAAGCATAAGTAAATGCAACATCACAACCTTTTGATGCAAACTCATAAACGATTGCTTTCCCGATACCACGAGTTCCACCACTAACAAATAATACTTTTCCATTCATACTTTTTTCACTCATTTTTACAGTCCTTTAATTTCGTAATTTTTCATAACTTCTTCTATCTTCTTCATACTCTCTAAAGAGGGAGGAGTTAAAGGAAGTCTATACTCTAAGGTGTCAATTAATCCTGCAATGTACATTGCAGCTTTAATAGGCATAGGATTAGCTTCACAGAACATTACACTGTTAAGTGCATAAAGTTTATCGTTGATAGCTTTAGATCCTGCAAAATCACCAGCTAGTGCTAAACGTACTAGTTCTGATTTTAAATCTGGCATAAGATTTGAAGTTACAGAAGTAATACCAGCACCACCATTTGCTAATATAGGATAATCAATGGCATCATCACCTGAAAATACTTTAAGCTCAGGACAACGTGAAAGAAGCTCAACTGTTCTCTCTAAGCTTCCAGTCGCTTCTTTAACACCATATATATTTGGTAAATCATTAAATAGTCTTATAGTTGTATCGGCAGAGATATCTACACCTGTACGTCCGGGTACATTATAAAGCATAAAAGGTAGATCAGGAACAGATTGTGCAATTGTTTTATAGTGTTGGTATAGACCTTCTTGTGAAGGTTTGTTGTAGTACGGTGAAACTGAAAAAATTGCATCCACACCACAGTTAAGTGCTCTTTGTGCAGTGTTAATTGCTTCTGCTGTTGAGTTACTTCCTGCACCTGCAAGGACTTTAGTATTTGTTCCCTTACATACTTCTACAGCTATCTCCATACATCTGATATCTTCATCAGAAGTAAGAGTAGCACTCTCTCCAGTAGTTCCAACAGGACAAACTGCATCCATACCGTTATTTATCTGACGTTTAATAAGTGCAGCATAAGTTTGCTCGTCGAGTTTTCCATTTTTAAATGGAGTAATAAGTGCAGTTGAAGAACCAGTCACTAAATTCATATTTTGCCTTTAAATAATTTATATAATTGGTGCAATTATACCCTAATAATGTTAATTATGACTATTTATATGCTTATGACATATTTGGAGAACATTTACTTAGTTTTAGCTTAAAGGTACTTTTATAGTATTCAAGATACAATGATTATAAATTATTTTTTATGGGGTTAAGATGTCAGATGTTAGTAAGGTAAATATATTAATAGTAGATGACAATACTAAAAATATACAGTTAGCCGCAAATGTTTTAAAAGCGACAAACCTTTATAATATATTTTTTGCAACTAGTGGAGAGAAGGGTATAAGCCAACTCTCCATACGAAAATATTGTTTAATTCTTTTAGATATTAATATGCCTGGCTTAGATGGTTATGAAACAGCTGATATTATTAAAGAATCTCAGGAGTTTAATAAAGTCCCAATTATTTTTTTATCGGCTAATGCTAATAAAGAGAGTATTAGAAAGGGGTTTGAGCATGGTGGTGCAGATTATATTACAAAACCTTTTGATGAAGAAGAGTTAACACATAGAGTTAATACTCATGTACAACTCTTTTTAGCAAAAGAAGAGCTCCAGCTAGAAGTTGATGACACAAAAATTCTACTTGAACAGTATAAAATAGCAGTTGATGCAGGTTCTTTAGTCTCAAAAACAGATGTTAAAGGTATTATCACCTATGTTAATGATAAATTTTGCCAAGTTTCTAAGTATACAAGAGATGAACTAGTTGGAAAAAATCATAATATAATTAGAAGTAAAGATGTTAATAAAAATATTTATAAAGAGATGTGGAAAACTATAAAAGCTAAAAATATCTGGAAAGGTACAGTTAAAAATATTGCTAAAGATGGAACAGCTTACTATGTTGACTCAACTGTTATGCCAATTTTGAGTCGTAATCAAGAGATTGTAGAGTATATAAGTATAAGAACCGATTTAACTAAAGAGATAGAATTAAGAGAAGATGTGGTTGCAACACAAAGGGAAGTTCTTCATACATTAGGAGAGTTAAGTGAGGGAAGATCAAAAGAGACAGGAGATCATGTAAATAGAGTTTCTCTGTTCTCTGAAGTACTTGCACGTTCTTATGGATGTACAGATAAAGAAGTTGAACTTCTAAAACTGGCATCACCTATGCATGATATAGGAAAAGTAGTTATTCCCGATGCTATTTTACTGAAACCAGGAAAACTTACTAAAGAAGAGTTTGCTCATATGAAAGAGCATACTATTTATGGATATGAAATTTTTAAAACATCAACACATTCACTTTTAAAAACAGCAGCTCTTGTCTCACATGAACATCATGAAAAGTGGGATGGCACGGGTTATCCTCAAGGTTTAAAAGGTGAAGAGATACATATATTTGGTCGTATTACAGCTATTGCAGATGTTTTTGATGCACTCAGTCATGATAGAATTTATAAAAAAGCATGGAGTATAGAAGATACTTTAGTATTTATAAAGAAGGAAAAAGGAAAAGCTTTTGAACCACGCTTAGTAGATTTACTTTTTGAAAATATAGATGAAATTAAAAAAATAAAACTCAAATACAATAAATAATTGAAAAATAAACTAGGTGCAATTTTAATTTTAACGTCTATAGTTGCTATATCTATTTTAATTGTTGTTTTACCTACTTTTTTTACAAAAGGTATTTCACGTGTTTCTCTTAATAAAGAGATTACACTACCTCTAATTTTAAATGATGAAAAGGATATCAAAATTCTTTTTTTCGGTTACTCTGGTTGTTCAGATGTTTGCACACCTCGTCTTAACTCTTTAGCTGCGTTTTATTCAGGTTTAGATGAGAGTACACAAAAGAGAGTAGGTGTAGAGTTTATAGATATTTCAATGCCTTTTGATAAAACTCTTCCTCAACGGTTTGCTGAGTATTTCAACAAAGAGTTTAAAGGTATTTATTTAGATAAAAAAGTTTTATATACATACACAAGAGTATTTGAAATATATTTTTCAAAGAGTTTACTTGATGAGATGAAATATGATCATACATCTAATATTTATCTTCTAAAAAAGAGTTCAAATAAAAAAGAGCTGAGATTTATCTATAGCTCTTTCCCTTATGATTTTAAACAGATAAATAGAGATATACAGGAGTTAATAGATGAATAATATAAAAATTGGTAGATCCCCAGGTGCTGACTTGTTTATGCTTAAGCTTGTCTTTTATCATTGGCTTATGGTATCAACAATTACAGCTTACCTCTTTAATGCTTACTTACTTGGTTTTTTTGGAGGAGGGGGATTAGCTCTTGTAACATATTATTCATATAAATATTATAGTGGCACTCAGGTGTATCGAAATACAATTGCATTAGTTTTATTAACATTTTCTATTATTATGATGCAACAGAGTCTAGGTCGTATTGAGATGCATTTTCATATTTTTGCAGCACTCTCTTTTTTAGTTATATATAAAGATTATAAAATAATTGCACTTGGTTCTGTTTTTATTCTTTTACATCACTTGGTTTTTAACTATCTACAATCATTAAATATAATGATTTTTGATACTCCAATTGTAGTATTTAATTATGGTTGCGGATTAGATATTGTACTTCTTCATGGGGCTTTTGTAGTTTTAGAGTGGTTTGTTCTTCATCAAATTGTTCATAATATGTATAAAACACATACTGAGTTATATAGAACAAAAGAAGCTTTAGAATCTGTAAATAAAAATCTTGAAGGAATTGTTGAAGTTAGAACACTTGAATTAAAAGTTGCTAAAGAGGAAGCAGACTCTGCAAACCAAATGAAATCAGAATTTTTAGCAAATATGTCTCATGAAATTCGTACACCTATGAATGCAATAATAGGTTTTACTGATATTTTAGCCAAAGAAATTAAAGAACCTATTCATAAAAACTACATTAAATCTGTTCAAGATAGTTCAAAAATTTTACTGACTATTATTAATGATATATTAGATATTTCAAAAGTTGAAGCAGGGAAGTTGACTTTTGAGTATGCACCTACCGATATAAGAGTTATTGCAGATGAAATTTCTAGTGTCTTTTCTCATAAAGCAAAAGCGAAAGCTCTGGAGTTAAATATTATTGTTGATACTCAAGTACCAAAAGCCTTAGTTATTGATGAAGTACGAGTAAGACAAATAATTTTCAATCTTTTAAGCAATGCTATTAAATTTACAATGGAAGGAAGTATTGATATTACGATAGCAGTATCTTCACAAAATCATGGATTAACAAACCTTATCATCGAAGTAGAAGATAGTGGGATAGGTATGGATGAAGAGCAACAAGATCATATGTTTGAAGCATTCTCTCAACACTCAAACCAAAGTAATAAAGAGTATGGTGGAACAGGTTTAGGACTTGCTATTACGAAAAGATTGGTTGAGCTGATGGATGGAGATATAACCTTGAGAAGTAGAAGGGATGAAGGGACAACATTTATTGTTACTTTAAAAAATATCGAGGTTAGTGATGTCGAAGTCTCATTAGGATCAATGAAAAATATAGAGGTGATATTTAAGGAAGCACGAATTCTAATTGCAGATGATATAGAATTAAATAGAACATTAATTCAAGAGTATCTTAAAGATAGTGCTTTAAAAATTTCTATTGCTAAAGATGGACAAGAAGCTGTAGACTTAGTACAAGAAGAAGATTTTGATTTAATTCTTATGGATATCAAGATGCCAAATAAAAATGGTTATGAAGCAACAAAAGAGATCAAATCTTTTAAACAAGTACCAGTAATAGCAATAACTGCGTCTGTTATCTCAAAAAAATCTAATTCAAAAAACAAAATTTTTGATGATTTCTTGCATAAACCTATTAAAAAAGAGAGACTTATCCGTGCAATGTGTGAGTATTTAGATTGTGAAATAATTACACAAGAAGTAGACAACTCATTTAATGATAAAAGTGCTATAGAGAGTATCTCTTTAAGTGCTTACCCATCACTACAAGAGTTACTGATTAGTGCTAAAGAAGATGGAGATATTGAGTTAATTCAGAAATTTGCAGATGAACTTGATAAAATTGCTCAAAAAAAGAGTATCGAAAGTTATAAAACACTTTCAACTCAAATATCTTCAGCAGTTAATAGCTTTGATATTGGAGAGTGTGAATTTTTACTTAGTAAATTTAGAGACTAAAAGAACTTACTCACCTTTTTTAAGAATAAGAGTAGTTGATTTAGTAAAGTTAAAGTATTTCTTAGCAGCATCTTGCACTTTTTTTGCTGTTACCTTTTTGACATCATCTTCATATGTTAAAAGTGGAGTGATATCTCCACGAACAAGATAGCTTCCATAAAGATCAGCAACAGAAGTTGAACTCTCAAGCGAGTAGATAAAGTCAGCTTTTGTATTGATTTTTACTTTATCTAACTCAGCTTTTGTAACCTTCGTCTCTTTCATTAAATCTATCTGTTTAATTATCTGAGCCTCTACTGTTTCTGCTTTTACACCTGGGTTACAAGTTGCCATAAAGATGAAAAGACCTGGATCAATGTTCTCCATATTGTAAGCATAAACACTATTTACTAAACGCTGTTTATCTACAAGCTCTTTATATAAACGAGAGCTTTTACCAGAAAATAAAATTTCACTTATTACACTAAGGGTAACTTGATCTTTATCTTTAAAATCAGGAATATGAAAAGTAATAGCTAGCATTTCAACTTCACTATCTTTATACACAGTTACTCTTTTTGGTCCATCTTGTTCCGGTTCTACAAACTTAACTTTTGGAATTTCTCCTTGATTTTTGATATCACCAAAAGCTTTTTTAGCCCGTTTAAAAACTTCTTTAGGATCAACATCACCTGTAACCATTAAGATTGCATTGTTTGGTTGGTAGTAAGTTTTGTGAAACTCTTTAATGTCATCAATAGTCCAAGTACGGATGTCATTCATAAAGCCTATCGGTGTCCAGTGGTATGAATGGTAAAGATAAGCATTGTTAAAGAGTCTAAAGTATAAGTAGCCTAAAGGATTATTATCAGTTCTCCATCTGCGTTCTTCTGTTACAACATCACGTTCAGGTTGAAACTCTTCATCTTTTAAGTTTAGGTTTTGCATAAGCTCTGCATAAAGATTTATAGACTTTTTAAGATTATCTGTACTTGATTTTATGTAGTAGTGTGTGTAGTCAAAGCTAGTTGAAGCATTGTTTACCCCACCTATACTTTTTACCTGCTTGTCAAACTCTCCTGCTGGAAGGTTTTTTGTAGACTTAAAGTTCATATGCTCTAGCATATGTGCAATACCAGTTTTCCCCATAACTTCGTTACGGCTTCCTACTTTATAAAATATATCTGTACTGATTACATTTGTCTCATTTTTAAGTGGAATTACGACGATTTCTAGACCATTTTTAAGAGTTTTAGTCTCATAACTTGGAAGTGGTGAAGGCATTTTTATTCTCTCTTTTGTCTGTTTATTTGTTTCTTGTTTTTGTATATGTTTATACTCTATAAATGATGCACTAAATGCTAGTGATGATGATAAGAGTAAAACAGTAAGTAGTTTGATTTTTATCATTTACGACTCAGCATTTAGTGCTTCGCTGCATTGCACTTTAGTGCTTAATTTTCTATCTGCACCTATAGCTTCTGTTATATTTGCATATCCATCTGCTTTTAAAAGTTCTACAAGAGCTTTATTTATATTCATAATCATATCTGGACCGTGAAATACAAGACCACTAAGTATTTGAACTAAAGATGCTCCTGCTTTTATACGTTTGTATGCTTCTTCAGCTGAGTCGATACCACCAACTGAAATAAGAATAGTTTTACCATATAACTCTTTTGCTATAGCTTCAAAGATTTTAAAACTTTTTTCTTTAAGAACAGCACCACTGAGTCCACCTATTGTTTTAGGGTTTTTTACAAGTGAGTAGTCTATAGTAGTGTTTGTAGCGATGATTCCATCAGCACCTTTTTCTACTGCCATTTTAGTAAGGGCAACGGCATCTTCTATCTCCATATCTGGAGCAATTTTTAGTAAAATTGGCATTTTAGTAAGTGCCTTAGCCTCTTTAAAAAGTGCACCAATAAACTCTTCATTTTGTAAATCACGAAGCCCTGGAGTGTTTGGAGAAGAGATATTTATAACAAAGTAGTCACCTAAACCATCAAAAGTTTTTATGAGGTGTGTATAGTCGTTTATAGCTTCTTTTTCAGGTGTAACTTTGTTTTTTCCAATATTCACACCAATAGGAGTAGTAAATGGAAAACGCTGTTTTAGTTTTTGTACAACTTTATAAGCACCATCATTGTTAAAGCCCATTGCGTTTTGAATAGTCTCTTCTTCTATGTGACGAAACATACGAGGTTTAGGGTTACCTGCTTGTGGTTTAGGTGTTACTGTACCGATTTCTGTATAGCCAAATCCTAAAACTTGCATTCCTCTTATCATTGTCGCATTTTTATCAAAACCAGCACCAAGACCAACAGGATTTAAAAATGTACGACCAAAAATTTCTTGATTTAACATCTTATCATTTATAAAGTGTGATTTTAAAAAAAAGTTAAAAGGGAGTTGACAGATGTTTGGCAGACGTAAAACACATTCTGCTACATGATGTGCTGTTTCTGGTTGAAGTTTAAATAGTAAAGGTTTAATTGCTTGATAGTTTATCATTGTAGTCCACTTAA
>Ga0256826_1002153_pt1 | contig 12109 bp, 13 predicted proteins | sample CV79metaG_FD_185975 | JGI IMG/M metagenome (GOLD analysis project Ga0256826, IMG submission 185975) | Hydrothermal vent microbial communities from East Pacific Rise, Pacific Ocean - CV79 | ecosystem: Environmental > Aquatic > Marine > Hydrothermal vents | place: Pacific Ocean: East Pacific Rise... | reverse complement strand
AGCCTAATGCCTCTACCTTTTTTATAATAGTATCAATCTCCCTATCTATTTTGGTCTCATTATATTTGGTAGGTAGATATAGCTGTAGCTCTTTTTTGATATCCTCATGTGAGATGATGGCTCTTAGGTTTTCATTTTGCATATCTGACTCTACTATCTCTTTGCGTAGTAGTACACATAGTAGTGATACTTTGTAGCTCAGCTCACGACCTATGATGAGCTTGGATAGTGTCTGTGTCTCATCCTCCCATACGATATTTTTGAGATATGCATACCCCTCACTCTCATCTATCACAAGCTCCAGTCCTATCACCTCCAGATAGTCCTTGATAGCTCCATAGCTACCTCCTGTTAGCTCACTCCACGCTTTTTGGTTGCTATCTCTATAAAATATCCCTTTTAGAAGTATCACTATAGCCTCTCTAGCATCTATATTCATCTCATCCCCTCCTTATCTCACAAAGATAATATTTGGCATAGTTACACTCTTTTGATTGCCATTTTCATCATATATATTGAGTACTATCTTATCCTCTGACACCACTGCACCCTCACTGTTTTGAGCTATAGATATATATCCCACTAGCTCTGATACCCCTTTGGTTATCTGATATCTATTAGCTATATCCTCCATAGAGCATCTAGGCTGAAGCAGTAGTATCTGTGATATATTTCTGTTCAATATCTCTTCATCTATATAGAACTGCTTATAGAATGTATCCATATCTATCTCTATATCACTCTGCTCTATCTCATGGACAAACTCTGTAGGCTTTTTAATCTTGTACAGATGTTTTTCGAACAACCCCTCTATCTTGACTCTATCGCCCTCTATCTCTATTTTTGCTCTATCTGGTGGCATATTGTGCTTGATATCTATAGCTCTTTTTTGTATATCTTTGGATAGCTCTAGTATCCGTCTATTCTCTGCCCAGACTCTATCATCCAAAAATCTCCTAAGCTGTTCTATAAGCTTGGATGAGACTTTAGATATCTTTTGAGCACTCTGGAGTAGAGTATATTTGAGATTTCCTAGCTTTTTATCTCTATCAAACTCATTGATAGTATCTATCCTATATAAGTTCTCTAGTAGCTCAGAGAGTCTATCACTCTGCTTGGACTCTGTGAGTATTTGCCAAAAAGCAAAAAAGCTCTTGCCTTGATCGCTTTGTCTGATAGTATCATCGACATCAAATATAGAGCCTAGTACCTCTCCTTTGGAGTTGTCTTGTCGTACTATACTCTCCATAGCAGCTCTATTTAGATCTCTAAAATTATACTCAATCTGAGTAAAGTCATATTTGAGCTTTCGTACCATCTCATCTATCTGCATAAAATGCTCTTTGATCCTAGAGTTATCAAACCTCATATCACTCTTGGAGTGGATAGACTCTATCTGTCTATCTATATCCCTCTTTTGCTCCTCTAGCCTCTCTATCCTCTGAGCATCATCTAGCCCAGTCTCAAACTCCAGCTCTTCAAGTAGCTCAAAGATGATATTGAACTTAGACCTACTACCTACAAACTCCCTATGCTCTAGCGACTCTATAAACTCTAGTACCTTTTGTGTATGGGGCGTAAGCTCATATAGAGTCTCATCATCACTATCATAATATTTACGCAGATATCCGTAGTTTTCATTAGAAAAATCCTCTAGGTAATCTTTGGCAGATTTCGGATATAGATTTTGGTATCTCTGATTGATATCATAGAGATGGTCATCAAGGTATTGTAGTATCACTGTATGTGTGAGAGTAGTATTTCTATCCCGAACAAATGCTAGATAAAAAAACGATAAAGAGAGAGCAAAATTATCACTACTAAGTAGCTTGATACTTTTGGAGCTATCTTTGAGCTGTTTGAGGTATTCGTATTCCATAGAGTTTTGTTCCATATCTAGTATTCTCTTTATATACCGCATTATACCAAACTTTATTTATGTCAAGTTCAAAGCCTAACATGATTATTTTCCCCTCAAAGCTCAGTATTTATATAATTTTAGGTAAAATCTAGTAAATTGATACTGTATAGACACAGAAATGTAACTTGATAATATATTTTAAAAGATTTTAGAGGAGGTACCAAAAGATGATTAGAGAGATAGTTAGACCTGCTAGTGAGTACATAAATATAAAAGTGCCACAAGAGTATATAGGTAAAGATATAGAAGTTTTACTTTTTAGTAACAGTGAAATTAATAAAGTAGAAGTAAAACAAAATAGCAATGAATGCTTAGAAGAGCTTGAAAGGGCTACAAGAAATCCCATAAAATTATCAAAAGGTATTAAATATGAGCTAAAAATGGAAGATGAGGTTAATAATGATCTATTTTGATACAAATGTATTAGTATATGCTACCATAGAACAAGATACAAAAAAATATGAAATCTCAAATAAAAAAATTAAAAATGCTATTTTGAAAGAGAAATTTTGTATATCTTCTCTAGTTTTTAGTGAATATATATTCGTATTATCAAAGTTAAAAATTATTAATGATTGTTTAGATAGGATTGATATTTATAAAAAGTATATCAAATTTGATATGCCAAAAGACATAGTTTTAAATGCTTATAAACAATGTAATAAATTAAATAAATGTAGAAATATAAATGATTTTATTCATCTTGAAATTGCAAATAAATATTGTGATAAATTGACAACTTTTGATAGTGATTTTAAAAATTTAGAGCAAGATTACAGTATAGATATAGAGATAATTAAGAGTTGAAATGAAATAATAAATTTATCAAAAGGTTTTCAATGTTAAATTTAAAAATATTACCAGCAAATTGTGGAGATTGTATCATTATTAGCTTTAATGATGTAGATAGAGTTAAAAATATTTTAGTAGACGGTGGAGCAGGTACTGTTTATGATGATGTTTTAAAAAATGAGATAAAAAAGATTAAACGAATTGATCAGAAAATTGATTTGTTGATTGTAACTCACACAGATACCGACCATATCGGTGGTATTATTAAATTTATTGAAAATGATTCTCTAAATGATTGTGTGGAAGAAGTTTGGTTTAATAGTTGGTCTCATTTTGAAGGAAAAGAAGTTAAATTATCACATCAAGGAAAAGAGATTTCAGCTAAAAGTGCTAGAAGTTTAGAAAAGAAACTCAAAGAGATGAATATTTGGAATAATAATCTTATTTATCAAGGAATATATAGAAAATATACTAATGCTAAAATAACAGTAGTCTCTCCAAATGAAAAAAGTCTTAATAATCTAAAATATTATCTCAAAGATGAATTTAATATATCCGAAAGTGATGATAGAAAAAAGAGTATAGAATTTTTACAAAAAAGAAATTTCAAAGAAGATGATAAAATACCAAACGGTAGCAGTATCGCTTTTATTTTTGAATATAAAGATAAAAAACTATTATTTACAGGAGATAGTTTTCCCTCTATAGTTTTAGGGGGATTAGAAAAAATGGATTTTATAGATGAAACTAAAAAAGTAAAATTTGATTATGTCAAAGTCTCTCATCATGCTAGTAAGTATAATACAAGTGATGAGTTTTTAGAAAAAATAGAGTGTAATAACTATATTGTTACCACAATGGGTTGCAATGGAAAACCTAATAAAGAGACTTTTGCAAGAATTTTAAAATATCAAAAACCTTTAAACATATTTTTTAACTATAAAAACAGAAAAACAGAAAATATTTTTACTTCTGATGAGCTTGAAAATTATCAAATTACTCAAACCTATTTAGAAGATAATCCTAAACCATATATTATTGAGGTGTGCTAAATGATTTTAGATATAAACAACTTAAATAAGATTATTGTAAAAGTCGATGGTGGTAGTGGAATACTTCTTAAATTTGAAAGTGATAAAAAATGCTATATTTTAACTGCTTATCATAATATTGAAGGCTCTATAGAAAATGATGAAAAAATTGAGCTTCTTGATGATATAAATAATTTTTATAGTATAGTTGGAAATCCATACTTTGATAAAGACAATGATTTTGCTTTATTAGAAATTGAGTATATGAATAAGGATATACCTCTTATAAAATGTGATAAAAATATATTGCCTGATGATAAAATTATTTTTATGGGATATCCTGATAAAGGTGAAGAAAAAAGAAAAGATTTAAGTGGTAAAGTTAATGAATGGAATAGGACTAAAACAGCAATTAAAATTATTGAAGAAAATATACAAGGTTCATTTGTTGAAAAAGAGTATACCAATGAAGTTATTGTCGGATTTTCAGGTTCAGGAGTATTTAAAAAAGATGGACAAGAACTATCATTAATTGGGATTTTAAAATCTTTACCTGAGGAAGATTTTGATTATAAAGAGATTTCTTGTGTGCCTATTGAGGAAATATTAAAATTTATTCAAAATAAAAATTTAGCAGAAATATATTTCTCAAATCCATCAGCAGAAGCATTTGACAATATAAAACCAACAGATAATAGAAATTTAAAAGATAAATTAAAAGTGTGTACTACTCTTCGTTCTGCTAAAGTCAAACAATATATTAGAGCTGTTAGTTTGGGGAAAAGTGAACTATTACAATATGATGAAAGACAAATAAGTTCAGTTAAGAATTTTGTTTTTGAAAAATGTCAAGATGAATTAATGTCGTTTATGGATACTCTTCCAAATGATAATGAATTAACTAATCAAGATATAAAAGATTTACTAGAACGATATACAGCAAGAGCAAGAGAAATTATAGATGATAAAAGAAATGAAAATAATTATCCAAACTTTAGTAATGATACTATAGAAAAAATTATTTTAGATTTAATTGATACTTGCTATTTATCTTTTGATGAGGAGGGTATTTATGAATAAGACTAAAAAATTTGCTAAAAAAAGATTAATGTTTATTCCTACCGAAGATTATAATTTTTTGGCATATAATCTTTTGATTTTTTTAGATGAAATGAAATGTTATAATGAACAAACAAGATTTAAAGATTTTAGAAAAGTAGCATATTTAATAGATTTCATTAGTGGTTCTTCTGATTTAGATGAATATGAAAAATTTGAATTAAGTAGTATCTATTTAAAAGCACAATTAAAGAAAAAGCTATTATCTCATTTAATCATCACACTTCAAAATAAAGGTTATTTAGATATTTCTTTAAATACTACACATAAAACAATAGAATTATGGCTAAATAAAGAAAATATACCTAAAGATTTTTTTGATAGAGAGAAATTTAAAAGAGAGATTTCAAATATTAGAAAATTAAAAAAAGATTTAAAAATAACAAAAGTATCATTATTAAAAAAATTAGTAGATGATATATTTACAAATGAAGGAGTTTCTACATGGGAAATTTAATTATAAAACAAGTTGAATACAGTGGAGATAATTATTCTTTTAAATCTCCTAAATTTACTACAGGTATCAATATTATAAAAGGTGATAATGGTTCAGGGAAAAGTACATTTAGTTATTTTATTGAATTTGGTTTGGGTGGAGATATTAAGGTCTTTAATTCTAATAATAAAAATGAAAAATATAAAGAAATTATAGAAGATAAAAATAATTTTGTTAAATTGTCAGTATATATTAATAATGAACTATTTTATTTTAAAAGATTTATTGGTCAGAATGATATTTTTATAGAGTTTGAAAATGGTAATGTTAAGCAATTTTGTACTGAAAGAAAGTATTGTAAGATAGAAGTTTTTTCTGATTGGTTATTATTTAAATTAAATATAAAAAAGTTTAAATTAAATTTAGGTACAAGTGAGTGGTTTTTTAACTTTAATGATTTGTTAAGACTATTATATCACGACCAAGATACAGAGCCTAGAAAAATATTTAAAAAACCAAATTCTGAAAACTTTGTAAGCGACTCAGCTATTATTAGAAAATCTATTTTTGAGACACTAATAGGAAACTCATCGGATGAATATTTTTTAAAAATGAATGAGCTTAATGATAGTAGGCTTAAAAAGAAAGAGGCAGAAATCTTACTTGAAGAATTTAATAAATTAAATCCTAGTTTGAGACTAACTTTAAAAGGAATTCAAATAGAAAAAGAATCATTAAAAGAGCAATATCAAAAGTTAATTAAGAGTAGAGAAGAGTATCAAAGAGGTAATATTAAAATTGATGATAAGTTTCAGCAAATAGAAGAGAAGAAAAGGGAACTCATTGAATTACAAATTAAAGAGTCTCAAACTATAATTAAAAAGAAAAATATTGAAATTGAAAAGAATAAGATAGAAAGATTATTAGAAAATATAAAGAATGAGATTGAATCTATAAATAAAACTATTTTTACTCATGAAAAGCTTAATCTTTTTGATTTTGATATTTGTCCTTTTTGTGCTTCAACAGATATAATTAAAGAGGATAAAAAATGTATATGTGGCTCAACTATAAAAGAGAACAATTATGAAAAGTTTTTATATGATACAAGTGAATATAAAGAGATATTAAAACATAAAAATAAAAGTTTGGAAACAATCAATTCAGCATTAACTTCTTATGCTGAAGAGTTTGAGAAATTAAATAAAGATATAGCAGTTATTCAAAAAAGTATAACGGCATTAAATAATTTTTTAAAAGATGCTATAGAGTCTATGGAATATTCGGGTAATACCCAAATGACTGATGATATTGAAAATAAAATGACTGATGTAAAAAATAAGATTTTCAAACTTGAAAAATTAGAAGAATTATATAGACAAAAAGAGAAGTATGAAGAGAGTTTTAATAGCAAATTAAGAGACTATAAAACAAAAGATAAAACATTTAAAGAATTAAGATATAAATATAAAAATAATCATAAAAATATCATTAATAATTTTAATACTATTTATAATACTTTAATGAAAAATTCATCAGCAAAAACAAAAAAAGCTTTTATTGATGATGATTATATGCCTATAATAGATGATGGAGTATATAGAGAAAAAAGTGCTACTGTACCAATAAGAATGATGTATTTTTTTACTCTACTTTCTATGTCTTTAAAATATCCTACTATAAAACACCCTAAATTTTTATTAATGGATACTCCCGAAGATTCAGGGATAGATAGAGATAAATTAGATGAAAATATTGAATTATTTGGTACAGCATTAGAATTATCAAAAGATAAAGAAAAAGACTACCAATTTATTTTAACTACTGGATTAGAGAAGTGTCCTGCTAAATATGAAAAATTTGTGAAGTTAGATTTTAATAAAGAAGAGGGTAGATTTATTTTAGGTAAATTCACATCATAAAAAAGGAGCAAAAATGTATGCTGTAGAGTTCAAAATGGTTGCAAATGAACCATATATCAAGATACCAGAGTTTGAGAAATTTAAAGGACAAGAGGTAAGGGTAGTATTACTAAGTTTGAAAAATAGAGTTATGAAAAACTTGCAAAAAGATAAAGAGCTTGATTTCATAGAGTATCTTATAGATAATCCTATAGATTTTCCTAAAAATTTTAAATTCAACAGAGATGAAGCAAATGAGAGATAATATTTTTTGTGATTCAAATATTTTACTTTATGCTTTTAGTAAACAAGATTTCAATAAAAAACAATAGCTTCAGAAATAATATTAAACAAAAAATGCACTATTAGCATTCAGGTTATAAATGAAGTATCTAATATTATGCTAAGAAAATTAAATTTTACAAATGAGCAAATCCAGCTATTTGTACAATCTTGTTATAGAAAATATAATGTTTCAATACTCAATGAAGAGATATTTTTAGTAGCTTGTGATCTGAGAAGTAGCTATAAATTATCATATTATGACTCTATAATCGTTGCATCAGCTATAGAATCAAACTGTAAAATACTATATAGTGAAGATATGCAACATAATCAAAAAATATTAAATAAACTAACTATTATAAATCCATTTAAGGAAAATATATGTTAGATGAAAAAATAAAAAAGTATTTTGCTAATGAGTATGTCTATAAAACAACAAAAAATTACTCTGTATTTGGTGGTAAAAATATACCATCATTTATCAAAGATTGGTTAGTAAAAAGATATAGTGATGAGTATGGTATAGTAGATACAAAGTCTATACAACAATTCTTGACCCAACATATGCCAAGTGATGGTAGTTCTATCAAAAAAGAGATTTGGGAAGGTGAAGAGAAAAAAATACTAGCTAGACTTATAGTAGAACCTGATATCAAAAAGGATATATTAAAATTTGCAATCCCTGATATAGGAATTAAATTTAATGAAACAAGAGTAGAGAAATATATAGCAAAAAAACATAAAGAGTTGAAGAGTGGTGAAGTATGGGGTGTTGTCACTCTTGTTTATAATAATAGCCAAAAAGATAAATTTATAGAGTTGGTAGATTTTAAATCTTTTTCACCTTATAGAGTAGATTTAAACTATTTTAAAGAGGCTAGAAAAAATTTTACTACTGAGGAGTGGGTTGACCTACTTATAAGAGCCATGGAGTATAATCCAAATGGATTTGGTAGTTTAGGGCAAAAGATTATTTTTTTGAGTAGATTACTTGTCTTTGTAGAACCTAGAATAAACCTGATTGAGTTGGCACCAAAAGGTACAGGTAAATCATATATTTTTGGAAATCTGAGTAAGTTTGGATGGCTAATCAGTGGGGGCATAGTGACTAGAGCCAAACTCTTCTATGATCTCTCCAAAAATATCCCTGGAGTAATGACTATATATGATTATGTTGCAATGGATGAGATACAGACAATTACACTCAAAAATGAAAGTGAAATAGCTGGTGCATTAAAAAGTTATCTTGAAAGTGGTAGTTTTAGTATAGCAAATATTAGACAGACATCAAACGCAGGATTTGTAATACTCGGAAATATCCCACTTGATGAAGATAATAACCCCACAATAAAAAACTACTTTGAGCCACTACCTGAAGTTTTTAGAGAGTCAGCCTTTTTAGATAGATTTCATGGATTTGTAAAAGGCTGGGAGATGCCAAGAATAAATCAGAGTATGATTATGCAAGGCAATACTCTAAATGTTGAGTATTTTAGTGAGGTACTACATTTACTAAGAGATGACACATCGTACTCTACAATAGTTGATGAGATTTTAGATATACCACACAATGCAGATACAAGAGATGTGATAGCAGTAAAAAGATTAACCACAGCATATCTAAAACTCTTATTTCCTAATGTAGAGTCAATAGATGATATAAACATAAATGAGTTTAAAATGTTTTGTTTTGATGAAGCCTATAAAAAAAGAGCTCTTATTAGAAAGCAGATACATCAAATAGATAGAGAGTTTTCAAAGGACTTACCTGATATTCAAATCATAAAGTCCATCTAAGAGAGCAAAATTATCACTACTAAGTAGCTTGATACTTTTGGAGCTATCTTTGAGCTGTTTGATTAGGTAGTCTTGACAAAGGGGTACATTATAATAACGGTTGACTACAACGACACCTAAGTGTTCGTTGTTAGGTTTTGTTAGATATTTTATTTAAACATCAAATATAATTTTCCACGAACTAAATCTTTAATAAAATCATTTAAATTTTTAAATTTTATTTTTTCTTTAAAACTATTTAAGCCTATTTCCTCTTTTAAAATTAATGTTAGTTGTTGTGCAAATGAATCTGTACAAAACTCAACATTTTGAAAATCTAAAATAATGCTATCATGATTACTAATATTTTCTATTATTTTATTTTTTATCTTTATACCAATTTGGTGACTATTTAATGGCATATATTCATTTAATTTAAGTATAAACACAAATAGCTCCTTTTAATTCGTGAAAAAATCATCAAAATTACCTTCTTCATAATCTGCAAAATCTGCATTAAAAATTGATTTTGTATCAATGTTATCATAACAACCAATTTTAATATCAAAATGAGTTCCTTGTATATTATCTAATATCTGAATATTTCCATCAGGATAGTTTTCATCAAATGTAATTAAAAATTCATTAGTCCTACATTTTATATATCCTTTAGATATTAAAACAAATTCTTTTAATTTTGCTAATCCATTTCCTCTTGTTGGCATAATTTTCTTATATCGTGATGTGTTTAATTCAAATGCTTTTCTTAAAACCTCTTCTCTTGATAAATAATCATATTCTTGTATTAATGTATTGACAATTCCATGTCCAAAATCAGAAATACCTATTTCAATGTGATTATCATAATTATTGTAATATTGTGCAGTTATAAATCCAGGAATAAGAATATTTCTATCAGACTCTTTAAACTCACCACCTGTACTATGTTCCAAAATATTATCTGTTACTTCAAATGTTGTTAATAAAATACCTAAAATTAAATTTTCTTTATTTATTAAATGAGCTTCTAAAATTGTTTTTAATTTATTATCAATAAAATGAGGATCATTATCACTAATGATTTTAGTACATTCCAACAAATTAGAACTTGCATTATGCCTTGAAAATGTTTCTGCAATTACAATATCTAAATTTTTAAAAAAATTAGCTCTTTGTAAATATTGAATGTGTTTCTCATCTTTATAGCCTATCGTTATTTCATTTTTCTTACTAAATAACAATGAAGATAATAATGAAATTCCTGCAGGTCTTGCAAAAACCTGACTGAAATAAATTTCAGTACTACTATCTATAGTAACTATAAGGGATTCGATTTCCAAGATATTATCAAAAGATACTTCGTTTATTACACTTATTTTATTCATAAAACTATTATATCATATTGCTACTTTATCTAATGGTGAACTTTAGCCAATACACTGCCGTCAGGTAATGTATTGGCTGCAATAAAATTCAAATAACCACATATTAAAACATACAATCAAGGCTACTCTCAATGACAGATGTCTACTCACTACTTTCGATACATTTTCTTAATAAAGTAGCAAGTAGATATCTCTATCTAGCATAACAAATACCAAAATTATTACTGCTAAGTAGCTTGATACTTTTGGAGCTATCTTTGAGCTATTTTAGGTATTGCGTTCTATCAATACTACCTACCAAATATCTTGATACCATTGATAATTTTTACTGCAAATAGTGTCATAATGGCACCTATGATGATAGATGGGCTGATGGTCTCTCCTAGAAATATAATACTCAGACCTATAGCAGCAAATGGAACTATAAATATAAATGAGCTAACTGCACTAGCTCCTAGTCTCTCTACACCTACAAAGTACACAGTATTGGCAAATGTGGATGATAGTAGTACTAGACTAGCTAGATTGATCCAAAATGTATAATCAAACTCTAATAGATGTATAGCTGTGACATCTACAAAAAATAGCAAATCTAGTAGAACTGTCACAATATATAGATAAAAGGTAAATACTATAGGTGATATATTGGTCGATTTGGCACTGAGTATGGTCACAATAGGCCAGAGTATAGAGGCTAGTAGGAAGTATAGATTGTGAATGACAAATATACTATCTGTATCTAATGACCATACATTGAGCATCGTGAGCACTCCTATAGCTCCTACACCTAAGGCAAATAGGGCTTTGGAGTCTATATTCTTTTGGCCCATGAGAGCCAGCATGATAAATGTATTGATAGGGGCTAGAGATGTCACTAGTGCACCACCTAGAGAGGCAGTACCTAGCTTAGTACCGAGAAAGAAGTACTTCATATAACCCAAAAATACTATCGAAGTGACTAGGACTATACCAAAGGTCTTGATATCTATCTTGAATGATTTCTTGAGATATAGTATGATAGGTATCATTGTAATAGAGGTAAGTGTAAAACGCAAAAATACCATCTCAAACTCATCTATGTAAGAGCTAAGTACCTTGGCGTTTATCCAAGAAGCTCCCCAACCAAACATCGCCAAAAATAGAAGTATATAGAAGCTGTTTTGGCTTTTGTTACTCATGCTCTTCACTTAGAGTATATGCTATATCATCACTCTCTAGTTTTTGCGTATATAGTCCAAACGCCTCTCTAGCTTCACTATCGATATGGGATGCTACAGATATAGTAGTACGGAAGCTCTCTCCATATCTCTTGGGTAGTGAAGAGAACTCTACACCACTTGGCATCTGCTTCATTACATCTATGAGCTCATTTTCTCTACACTCAGCGGTGAGAGTATATCTGTATAGCCTCTTGGTATCATAAAAGAACTTCTCTATAATACTATCTATCATAGGGTGACTCA
>Ga0256826_1002152_pt1 | contig 12109 bp, 9 predicted proteins | sample CV79metaG_FD_185975 | JGI IMG/M metagenome (GOLD analysis project Ga0256826, IMG submission 185975) | Hydrothermal vent microbial communities from East Pacific Rise, Pacific Ocean - CV79 | ecosystem: Environmental > Aquatic > Marine > Hydrothermal vents | place: Pacific Ocean: East Pacific Rise... | reverse complement strand
CTTCCTCTTGCACTTGTAAATCTTTTTATCACAGCTATAGTAGTTGTAGGAGTTGGACTATGAGCCACAATGTCAAAGTAACAGCGCGACCAGAGCAGACACTCAAACACAGTCTCTACCTCCCTGCTATATATGAGGGATTTAAAGTAACTTTTAAACACTTCTTTACAAATGTGAACGACATAAACGCAGTAGAGACTCTTCGCTACCCAGAAGAACAACCTCTAGACATTACATCTCGTTACCGTGGACTCCACCGTTTAACACAAAGAATAGATGGAAGTGAAGCCTGTGTTGCCTGCTTTATGTGTGCAACGGCTTGTCCTTCTAACTGTATCTTCATTGAAGCCGAAGATAGACTCGACGGTGTTGATGAGAAACGACCAAAAAGCTTTCTTTTAGACACATTAGAGTGTGTCTTTTGTGGTTACTGCGTTGAAGCTTGTCCTTGTGACGCCATTCGTATGGATACTGGCATCTTTAGCCTAACGGGAAACAAGCGTAAAGACTTTGTGATGGACAAAGAGCAGTTGCTCTCTCACAAAGGTGCATTTGGCGAGGAGGTGAGTTGTGCTCGTGGATAATTTAGAACTTATACTTTTTAGCATTTTAGCAAGCTTTATGCTTGGTGGGACAACGACTATGCTTTTAGCAAAACAGACTCTCTACTCTGCGTTTGGTTTTTTAGTAGCTATGCTCGCACTTGCTGGACTCTTTGGTCTTTTAGATAACCGCTTCTTAGGCGTTGCTCAAGTAATGGTAAGTGTAGGAGCTATAGTAGTGCTCAGTATGCTTAGTATTTTAACTATAAATGCAAAAGCAGATGCTCTGCCAAAAGAGCCTTTTAAATACCTCTGGGTATTTCTCTCTATGATTATAGTTTCACCCTTTACATTTTTACTCTATAAGATGCTTATAACTCTTCCCCATCACTTTGCAAAGGGGGAGAATGTGAGTGCAAAGGTTATGGGAAGTGTGCTCTTTAAAGAGTGGGTTCTCCCTTTTGAACTGATCTCTATCTTACTTTTAACAGCGATGCTTGGTGCAATTCTCATTGCCAAAAAGAAAACAAAAGGAGAACACTCATGAGTCCAGATCTCTTTTTCCTTTTAGCATCCATACTCTTTAGTATGGGACTAGTCGGTATTATCAGTAGAAAAAACCTTTTTGTTATCTATATGTCTATAGAGTTAATGCTCAGCTCCATTAACCTCATCTTAGCAACACTCTCTCGTGTTTTAGGTGATGGTGGTCCTTCTGTAATTGCCCTACTATTAGTCGGGGTAATTGCGGCTGAAGCAGCACTTTTCTTAGCTATTATAGTACATCTCTATAGAGAGTCTAAAACACTTGATGCTGATAGATACAACGACTTAAGTGAGGTGAGTTAAATGCTTTCACTCATAGTAACTATTCCCTTTTTCTCAAGTCTACTCATTGGGCTTATCTATTTAAGTAACACCGAAACTAAAAGAAATACTCTCTACACTATCTTTGGAGTCGGGTCTATTTTCCTCACTACCCTACTCTCTCTTTTTACTCTCGCAGAGTCACTTGGTGGTGCACCTACACTCCATGAAACTCTCTTTAACTGGATTACTCTAGGTGAGTTTAAAATAAACCTTGCATTTATGGCAGATCATTTAAGTGTTGTGATGATTAGTTTTATTACTTTTATTGGTCTACTTATTCATATCTATGCGGCGGGCTATATGAAAGATGAAGAGGGTTATGGCAAGTTTTTTGCCTACTTTAACCTCTTTATGGGAAGTATGCTTCTTTTAGTTCTAGCTGACAATCCTATTATTATGTTTGTTGGTTGGGAGCTTGTGGGGCTGAGTTCATACCTACTCATCGGCTTTTACCATCAAAACAGTGACAACATCAAAGCAGCCAACAAAGCTTTTTTACTTAACCGTGTTGGAGATTTTGGCTTCATTATGGCTTTGGCTATTCTCTTTGTCTCTCTTGAGTGGACAGGTTTTACATATGACGCTATCGCTGCAAATATTGACATACTAGACCATCAAACACTCACACTTGTAGGTATACTCCTTTTTGTAGGAGCTATGGGGAAATCTGCACAGATTCCTCTATATGTCTGGCTCCCCGATGCTATGGCTGGACCAACTCCAGTCTCAGCCCTCATTCATGCAGCGACTATGGTAACGGCTGGGGTTTACATGGTGGCTCGTTTTAGTTTTATCTATGAGCTTATTCCAAATGTAGGACTTTTCATTGCCTATGTGGGAGCGGTGTCTGCACTATTTGCAGCCATCATCGCCTCATTTCAGAGTGATATAAAGAAGATTTTAGCCTACTCTACTATGAGTCAACTCGGTTATATGTTTATAGCTGTAGGGCTTGGTGCATACTCAAGTGGTATATTTCATGTCTTTACACATGCCTTTTTTAAAGCTCTTCTTTTTATGGGAGCGGGGGCTGTCATCATAGCTATGCATCATGAACAAGATATTTTTAAAATGGGTGGTCTAAAGAAACATCTTAAACTAGTTTTCATCACTATGTTTATAGCTACTCTAGCCATTAGTGGGCTGCCTCCTTTTGCAGGTTTCTTCTCTAAAGATGCCATCATAGTTGCTGCATTTAACTCTGAGCATTATGCACTCTGGGCTATGGCAACACTCACAGCAGGACTAACTGCGTTTTATATGTTTAGAATGCTCTTTAGTGTGTTTTATGCCAAAGCAAAAGAGCAAAAAGAGTTGCATTCGCTTACTCGTTCTATGACATACCCACTTGTTGTTCTTGCATTTGGTGCAACTTTTTCAGGCTTTTTAGGAGTCTCTGAAGTTTATGGTGGTTCTGATATATTTGGTACTTTTCTATCTCTGGGAGACTTAAAAATCACTCTTCCTCACTCTACAGAGTACATGATAGCTGCGTTTAATGTCTCACTTGCAACAATAGGGATGATAATCGCTTATAAAATGTTTGCTCAAGAAGCTAAAGAGGCCAACACAAAAAATATTCTCATAAAAATTGCAGTAGAGAAGTTCTATATAGATGAGATATATGAATTTCTCATCTTAAAACCATTGCTATTGTTAAGTCGTTTCATTGCCAATGTTATAGACCCTAAACTCTTTGATGGTTTTATAAATACTCTTGTTTGGATTTATTTGTCCCTAGCAAAACTCTTTTTGAAACTTCAAAATGGAAATGTTCGCTCTTATGCTTTTTATATTATTACCGGAGTCTCTGCTATGTCACTCTTTTTAATTTTTAAACTAGGGGTAGTATTATGATTGAAAATATTTTAACTTATATTATATTCTTACCACTAGTAACTGCTGTAGTACTAGGTCTCGTGCGGGCAAATCTTACTCTTCTTAGAGTAGGTGCTATTGGCTCATCTTTAGCGACCCTTGGTTTAGTTCTCTACACTCTCTCTCTTTTTGACCCAGAGAAAGCAATGCAGTTTACTCTCTCTAAGACTTGGATTCAAAACGCAGGTATTACTTATAACATTGGGCTTGACTACCTCTCTTTAGTTATTTTACTCCTTATCTCTATACTCATGCCTCTTTTATATGTTTACATGCTCAAAGAGTCCAGAAAAGGCTACTGGTATAACATGATGCTCCTTCAAACTGGTGTCACAGGAGCCGTTCTCGCACTTGACCTTATTTTGTTTTATCTTTTCTGGGAGACTATGCTTCTGCCTATTTTTGTAATGATAGGAAAGTATGGAAGTGGTATGAAGCAGTATAACTCTATGAAAATAGTCCTTATGACAGTTTTAGGTTCTATGAGCATGCTCTTTTCTATCCTCTACATCGGTTATATGTACTTTGAGACACATGGTGTTTGGAGTTTCGCACTCTTTGACTTAGCGACTATAGAGTTTGATGCTCGTACATCTATCTGGCTTACTGCTGGATTTTTACTCGCATTTGCTATTAAGATTCCCCTTGTTGGTTTTCACACTTGGATGGCTCCGGCTTATGGCTCTGCTCCTACACCAGCAGTAGTTATTATGTCTGCTATTATGGCGAAACTAGGAGTCTATGGAATCTGGCGTTTTGGGTATACCCTCTTTGATAATACTCTTGTTTATTATGAGCCCATACTTATAGTCCTAGCCCTCATTGGTCTTATTTACTATGCTATACGAGCTATTACAGAAGATGATCTTCGTCGTCAGTTTGCTTACTCTTCAGGGTCTCATCTCTCACTCATTGCACTTGGAATATTTCTTGGAAATATTTATGCGTGGGGAGGAAGTCTCTACTTTATAGCAACACATGCCATTGCATCTGCTGGTATGTTTCTTATTATTGGGCTGACATATCATAGGTTTAGAACTCTTAAGATTATTGAACTCGGAGGTATAGCACAAGGTGCACCTATTTTCACTTTCTTCTTTGCTTTTTTTGCACTCTCTATCGCTGGAGTTCCTGGAACTGGTGGTTTTGTAGGAGAACTTCTCATCATTATTGGTGCGTTTAAAGAGAGTTTCATTATTGGTGTTTTTACAGCAACGACTATGCTCTCGGCGATGGTTTATATATTTTGGATGCTACAACGAACGCTATTTGGCAGTGCAAAAAACCTTTGCGAGTTTAAAGACTTAAATAAAAAAGAGATAATGATGCTTACACCTTTAGTTATTTTACTTCTTGTAACAGGTATCGCTCCATCTCTGTTTATGCCACTCTTTGAACCTGGCCTACTAGGAGCACTCAGATGATTCAAGAACTTTTCTTTATTCTCCCTATGCTAACTGTTTTAGCAGGGGCGATGAGCCTAATGCTTTTAAGTCATAAAAAAAGTATTAGTCTTAAGAACTTTAATTTTATAGCTCTTTTCTTTTTACTCAGTGCTACAGTTTTTGAGTTTTTTGCCCTCTCAAATGAAGAGAGCTTTTATCTTTTTAATAGTATCTTCGGTCATAGTTTTATCATTGATAAATTTGCAACTATTTTTGACATAATGTTTACACTTGGTGCAACACTTACACTACTCGTAAATAGTGATTACTTTAAGAGTCGTAGCTACTTTAGTGGTGAGTACTTTTCACTTATACTCTTTAGTGTCTTTGGTATGATGATGCTTGCACATGCCCATGAGCTAGTCACTGCCTTTATCTCTTTAGAGATAGCCTCTTTAAGTGTTTATGCCCTTGTTGGTTTTCATAAAACTAAAAGAGTAAGTAGTGAAGCGATGATGAAATATCTTATCCTTGGAAGCCTAACAGGTGCTTTTTTTATGTTAGGAACTGCACTTATCTATGGTGCAGTTGGCTCAACTTCACTCGATGCCATCTCTTTATATGTAAATAGCACACCTGTTAAAGAGATGTCACTACTTATAGTAGGTGCTAGTTTTATAATGGTCACTATTATGTTTAAAATTGGAGCAGTCCCTTTTCACTCTTGGATTTTGGATGTTTATCATGGTGCACCCTACCCCATTACTATGTTTATGGCTTCAACCTTTAAAATTGCTATTTTTGCCATTGCCCTGCGTTTATACCTTGTAAACTTTACATCTATAAACTATATCTGGACAGAGATGCTTCAAGTCATTACTATTCTTACACTTTTAGGTGGCTCATGGCTTGCTATTAGTCAAACTCTTGTAAAACGTATGCTTGCAGGTTCTTCTATTGTCCATAGTGGCTATTTACTTATAGGTATCTCTTCTCTTGGTTTAGGGAGTGATATGGCAGCTCCAGCTATTATGTTTTATCTTTTAGCTTATTTTTTATCAGCGGTTGGAGCTTTTGGAATTTTAAGTTTCATCGCTTCACAAAGCAGACAACAGATGAGTTATAATGACTTTAAAGGTTTTGCAGTCAGACGACCATATATGGCACTAATGATGTCTATTTTTATGCTCTCTCTTGCTGGTTTCCCCTCAACGATAGGATTTTTAGGAAAATTTTATATCTTTACAGCAGCTATTGAATCTGGACAAATTCTACTTGCAGGTTTAGGAATTATGACTGCATTTATCTCAGTATATTACTATTTTAAACTTATTGCAATGATGTACTTTTATCCAGAAATAGGTGATGTTAAAATTCTGCCTATAAATATAAGTACAGTTATAATTGCACTTATGGCTCTTGCAGTTATTTGGGGTGGTATAGGAACTTCACTTATTCCCTTTATTCCAGGTGCAGATAGCTTTATTGACCTTGCTAAAGAAGCAATAGATTCCTTGCAGTAAACTATTTTTATAAATTTTCAAAAAATATAATAATTTTAGATTGAGTTGGTTATAATAACTTTTAGAAGTATAACTAAAAGGAATTTATATGTTTAATAACATTAGTATACAAAAAAAAATGAACTACCTTGTTGCAATGGTAGCTTTTGCTATTTTTTCTGCCACACTTTTTGTGTTTTGGGCCATGAGTGGAATAGAAAACGAATATAAAAATCTACGATTTAATTCGATGGATGCTGCAATTAGTACCTTAAAAATAGAAAAGAACCTCAATTATGTAAGTCGCAATACACGGGACTTAATGCTTGGTGGAAAAAAAGATAAAGATATAAAAAAGATAAAGACATCTATTCAGATTATTGAAAAGAACTTTGATGCACTTATATCTATAACAAAAAATGATAGTGATGTAAATGAACTCGCTAAAAAATCAAAGTCAGCTACAATGACATTTTTAAATAATTCTCTTGTAATGATGCAAGGTTTTACACAAGAGCAGATAGCGACACAAACTTCTACTATTTATAATCACTATAGCACAGAGCTATCACCTTATGCAGAAGAAGCCCGAGTTTTTTTTAAGCAACTTGTAAAACTTAAAAAAGATGAATTAGCAGTAAATTCGGAATCCTTACAAGAAGAGATAGAATTTTATAAATATTTGGTACTTATTGCAGGAATACTCACAGGCATAATTGTCTTAGTTATTGCCAATATTGTTAGAAAATCTATAACGAATGGTATAGACAATTTTACAGATCTCATTTCTTATGCTGCTAAAGGTGACTTCTCACGTAATTGTACTTCTTCAAATGAAGATACTGAGCTTGGGAAAATGGGTGCAAACTTAGCAGCACTTTTAGGCCATGTTGGGAACCTTATTACAGAAATTAACCGTGCTATTTCTGATGCTTCTCGTGGGGACTTTTCAAAAGGCATATCCACACTAGGTATGGAGGGTGAATTTATTGTTGCAGTAAATAGTGTTTCATCAAGTATTGACTTTATGAAAGAGCAGTATACAAAAGGGTTAAGAGATTCATTTCATGCTAGACTTAGTGAAAATAGTATTAATGTTTCAGAATCACTTACTGTCATACAAGGTAATCTAAAAACAAATATAGAAAATCTAAAAAATATTACAGATGCAACAAAATCAGCAGCTGATCTTTCAAATAATTCTCGTAACAATATTAATGAAGCAGTTGGTGAACTTCACACTCTTAATGAGCAAGTAAGTACAAACAATGCGAACATTGAAGAGTTAGCAAGTCAAACAAATAGTATTACTTCAGTTATTGAGCTTATTACTGACATTGCAGACCAAACAAACTTACTTGCACTTAATGCAGCTATTGAGGCTGCTCGTGCAGGTGAACATGGTCGTGGTTTTGCTGTTGTTGCTGACGAGGTTCGTAAACTTGCTGAACGTACACATAAGGCTACAAGTGAAATCTCTGTAAGTATTAAATCACTCCAACAAGGAATGAATGAGATTCAAACGAGTTCTGACTATATGAAAGAGACTGTGGATACTACAACTCAGAAAATAGAAGATTTTGAACAAACACTTATTGAGCTTAGTGAAGGTTCTAGTAATATTGTAAATAGTTCTTACCAGATGGAAAATAGTGTTTTTGTTGTACTTGCTAAAATTGACCATATTCTTTATAAATCACGTGCATACAACTCACTAATATCATTAAAGCCAATACTAAAAACTGTTGATTCGCACCAATGTAATTTAGGAGTATGGTACGATGGAGAAGGTAAAACAAGATTCTCTGCAACACCATCTTATTCTAAAATTGCAACACCTCATACCTGTGTGCATAAAAATGCAAATACTAATCTCTCTTTTATTACTAGTAATGCAGAACAAGATACACTTGATAATCAAGATACTATTGTTGAAAATTTCGATAATATGGAACATGCAAGTGAAGAGTTATTTATACTTATGGATAATATGCTTCAAGAAGCACAATCTTAAAAGTAAAATTAACGTTAGCCTAATGTAGATAGTATACTATTAGAGTATATGAATCTAAAGGCTAAAATATGAGTTGGAAAACTTCTAGCGAGAATCGCTTAAAACTTATGGGTGTTAGTATCACCCAAAACCCCAAAAAAATAATTCTTTTTATGTTACTTCTGAGTATCTTAATGATTTCAAATATCCGAAACATTACTATAGATACTTCTACAGAAGGTTTTTTACATGCAAATGACCCTACACTTATTCGTTATGAGCAGTTTAAAGAGCAGTTTGGGCAAGATGAAAAGATCATGGTTGTGGTTGAAGCAAAAGATGTTTTTTCAATGAATACACTTAAAAAACTAAAAAAATTACATACTACATTAGAAAATAATGTTCCTCACTTAAATGATATTACAAGTCTAATAAACGCAAGAAACACAAGAGGAGAAGCTGATCAACTTATCGTTGAGGATCTCTTTGAAAACTTTCCACACAATGAAAGAGAGCTTGCAAAACTCAAAACTATTGCCCTTAACAATAGTATGTATAAAAATCTACTCTATAATAAAGACCATACATTTACAACTATTATTTTAGAGCCTAGTGCATATGAGAGTTCAAGTGACACAGATGCGCTTGAAGGCTTTGGAGAAGAGTCAAATGAAAAGTTAGAATTTTTAACAGACCCTTCAAAGAGTGAAATGGTAAGAGCTGCTGATAAAATAGCAAAAGAGTTTAACTCTGAAAAATTTCGTGTCTATATTGCAGGTTCTTTAGCTGTAAACGATTATAACAAGCAATCAGTTCAAAAAGATATGCAAAAGTTTGTAAAACTTGTTCTACTTATGATGATGATTTTTCTTTTCATCGTATTTCGTCGTATAAGTGCGGTAATACTACCAATCTTTATAGTTGTACTCTCACTTCTTACTACTATTGGAGCGATGGCTTTAAGTGGTACTCCTATTACTATTCCTACACAGATTTTACCATCATTTTTACTCGCAGTAGGAATTGGTGCTGTTGTTCACCTTCTTGCAATGTTCTTTAAAGATCTCAACAAGAACAAAGATAAAGCAGGAGCTATTAGCTACTCACTTGGTCACTCAGGTCTTGCAATTATTATGACTTCACTTACTACAGCGGCAGGGCTTCTCTCTTTTTCAACAGCAGCTATTGCACCTATTGCATCTTTAGGAATATTTGCAGCCCTTGGTGTTATGATAGCACTCTTAAATACTATAGTTTTACTTCCTGCTCTATTAACTATTTTACCTATAAAACCAGCTAAAGAGCAACAGTTAGAGAAATCTGTAAAAATGGACAGACTACTTCTTTCTATTGCAGACTTTAGCTTCTTTCATGCTAAAAAAATAGTTGCTATTAGTTTTGTAATAGCCGCTGCATTTGTTTATCTCGCCTCTCAAGTTGAGTTTAAACATGACCCCCTCAGTTGGCAGCCTGACAACTCTCCTATAAAAATCTCTACATTTAGAGTAGACCATGAACTTCGTGGTTCAGTCACTATGGAAGTGATTATAGACACCAAAAAAGAGAATGGTCTCTATGATGCTGCACTACTCACTAAAATAGACAAGCTCGTTCATGAAGCTGAAAAGCTAAAAACTGATAAGCACTTTGTTGGAAAAGGATGGGGAGTAGGAGAAGTTCTCAAAGAAATTCACCGTGCTCTTCATGAGAATGACCCTGCATACTATGCCATTACAACAAATGATGCACTCATTCCTCAAGAATTTTTACTTTTTGAAAATAGTGGAAGTGACGACTTAGAAGATCTTGTGGATTCACAATTTTCTAAAGCAAGACTTACTTTTAAACTCCCATGGATGGAAGCTGGAGAGTATACTGAGATAAGTGATAAACTTACAAATCTTTTAGAAAGTGGCTTAGGAGATTCTGTAGAAATCACGGTAACTGGTATGGTGCCACTTTTTCAACGTACTCTTGTTGCGGCAATGGATTCTATGGCTGTCTCGTATGTTGTTGCATTTATACTCATAGCAATTATGATGATTATTTTACTTGGCAGCTTTAAAATTGGACTTGTTAGTATGATACCAAATATTTTACCAATCGTAATGTCACTTGGATTTATGGCACTAGTAGATATGCCACTAGATATGTTTACTATGCTAGTGGGAGCTATAGTTATAGGGCTTAGTGTAGATGATACAGTTCACTTTTTTCATAACTTTGCAAAGTATCATCATGAAGGTTACTCTACAAAAGAAGCTGTTGAAAAAACTATGTTAGGAACAGGTCGTGCACTTGTTGCAACCTCAGTTGTTTTAAGTCTTGGTTTCTTTGTTTATATGTTTGCTAGCCTTAGTAACCTAATAAACTTTGGTATTTTAGCAGGTGGATCAATTGTTATAGCACTTATTTCAAATATTATACTTGGACCAGCCCTCTTGACACTAATTACAAAAGATACAAAAAAATAAAGGATAGATTATGTTTTTCAAATCATTACTACTTACAATATTGACAATAACAACGCTCTTTGCGATTACAGGCGAGGAGATAGCACAAAAAGTACACGATAGAGATGAGGGTGACAATGTTACTTCAAAAATGAAAATGATTCTTATAGATAAAAATAAAAACAAAAGAATTCGTGATCTCAAAGTCTTTACAAAAGAGAAAGGTGAAGACACTCTTAAACTTATGTTTTTTCTTACACCAGCCGATGTAAAAAATACAGCTTTTCTAACATATGACTATGAAGATTCAAGTCGTGATGATGACCAGTGGCTCTACCTTCCAGAACTTCAAAAAGTAAAACGTATCGCTTCTAGTGATAAGAGTTCATCTTTTATGGGAAGTGACTTTACTTACTCAGATATGACTTCAAGAAATGTAGAAGACTACACATATAAAATAATGAAAGAGCCTGTAGTTAAAGGACATAAAACTTGGCAGATGCTAGTTACGCCTAAGAGTGAAAAGACTGTAGATGAGACAGGATATACTAAAAGCATTGTATTTGTAAGACAAGATAACTTTGTAATCATTCAAGCACTTAACTACATAAAAGCAGGTAAAAAACTTAAGTATATGATGGTAAATGAACTCGAACTTATAGATAATGTTTGGACTGTAAAAGAGATGCAGATGATTACGAAAAAGGGTAAAAAAATGCTTCATAAGTCAATATTTAAATTTTCAGATGTTAAATATAATCAAGATTTAGATGAGTCACTTTTTACAACTCGTACATTAGAGCGCGGACTCTAGTATGAAGTCTCTTCTCACTCTTAGTTTAGTCTGTTTTTTAAGCCTTAACACTCTTTATGCGCAAGAGAGTTTTGAAGACGACTTAGGTGGTTTTGGAAGTGAAGAAGTAACTATAGAGAGTGATGATCTAGATTTTTCAGGTTTTGAGGATGATACTAGTGAAGTTACACAAGTTCCTCAAGAGCAGAGTAAACCGAGTAATCTTTCACTCTCAGGAAACCTAGCATTTAAAACAGGTTTTGGATACCTTGAGCATAAGGTAGATGGTGTTGAGTACCAAGGCTTTAACCAAGCACAAACTGCACTCTATCTTCAAGCAGACTACAAGTTCAGTAGTGACTGGAAAATGAGAGTGAGTGGTGATGCGTTTTATGACGCTATTTATGACTTAAGAGATGAGCCTTATAACCAAGATATACTAGACACTTACCAAACACAACTGCGTTTAGATGACACCTACATTCAAGGGCGACTCACCCGTGACTTAGATATTAAAATAGGTCGTCAAATAGTTGTATGGGGTAAATCAGATAGCATAAGAGTCACAGATGTTATAAATCCACTCGATAATCGTAGTCCGGGTATGACAGATATAGAGGACTTAAGACTCCCTACTACTATGGCTAAACTAGACTACTATGTTGATAAGTGGAACCTTTCAGCTATGCTTAT
>Ga0256826_1002151_pt1 | contig 12110 bp, 10 predicted proteins | sample CV79metaG_FD_185975 | JGI IMG/M metagenome (GOLD analysis project Ga0256826, IMG submission 185975) | Hydrothermal vent microbial communities from East Pacific Rise, Pacific Ocean - CV79 | ecosystem: Environmental > Aquatic > Marine > Hydrothermal vents | place: Pacific Ocean: East Pacific Rise... | reverse complement strand
GTATAGCAAAAAGCTTCAAAATTAAGAGATTGGAAGGGAGGATAGTGGATTATGAAAAGAAGCATTTATAGAAATTTTGATATACTCATCCAATCTACATATAAGGTGGTTTAGGTGATAGAGCTTATTAGTTGTCAAATTAGTAATTTTAAATCTTTGGATAATTTTAGAATAGAATTTTCTAAGTTTACTTGCCTTATCGGACTCAATAGTGCTGGTAAATCAACTATACTACAAGCTATTGACTTCATCTCTGCCCATATGAGAGGTGATACATCAAAATGGCTTACTAGTAGAGATTGGGATGCTACTAAAATAAATTCAACAACTAGTAGTAATTTTGATATTATTGTAGATTTAACTTTTTCATACAAAAATAAATTATATCGTTGGACTTTTGTTTATATGACACTACTTGAAGAATGTAATTATGAGAGCATAAGAGTTATAACAAATATCACCAATAACTCAGATAATAAAATACTATTTCAAGTAATTGATTCTAAGTTTACAATAGAAAAAGATAGAGAAATTAAAAATGGAGAAATTATTCAAAAGTATGAGGGTTCATTTCTTGCCAAACTAAAACCAGAACTATTGCCTGATGTGATAGTAGAGCTTAGAGATTACCTCCAAAATATACACTCATTGGATCTCCTCTCACCAAAAGAGCTAAAAAAAGAGTCTAAGGATGGACAGAGATTGGGATTGAGTGGCGAAAATCTTAGCTCATTTTTACATAGTTTTGATGCAAAGCAAAAGCAAAATATATTGACAAATCTTCAAAAATGCTATCCAAATATCAAAGATTATATGATTAGACCCACTGCAAATGGATACTATAGATTAGAGATTACAGAAAACTTCCAAGGAAAGAGTATTACAAATGAAGCAAAATACCTCAATGATGGTATCTTGCGAATGATTGCTATATTTGCTCAGCTTGAGACTTCACAGCGATTCTTACTATTTGATGAGATAGAGAATGGTATCAACTCAGAGCTTATTGAGTATCTTTTGGACATTCTCATAGCATCCAAACATCAAATCATCATCACCACACACAGCCCTATGATACTAAACTATATAGATGATGAAGTAGCTAAAAAATCGATTCAATATATCTACAAGACTCCAGAGGGAGCTACCAAAAGTATCCCATTTTTTGAGATACCATCTATGGCAGAAAAGCTAGAGATGATGGGAGCAGGTAGTGCCTATGTAGATACCAATCTAGCAGAGCTGGTAGATGAGATAGAGATGGTACAAAAGCAGAGAGAAGAGAAGTAATGCATCTAGTCTTGAGTGGTGAGGGCAATAGTGATATAGGATTTTTTTCTCAATATCACAATGAGTTTATCGCAGGAAGTATGTATTATATTGTAGATAAAATTATTGAAAAGAGATATGAACTATCATATTATCAATGCAAAGATGAGTGCATAACATTTGTACCTAAAGTAGCATTGACTAGGTTGACAAAAAAGTTACCCCCATTTACAGGCAAAAAAGCATCTAAGGAGACAGCTTACTTTAGAAATAATGCTATTGCCTTAGCTAAAATTGCCAAAGATAAATCAAAAGAGCTTGAAGATGATGTTATTGCTATCCTATTTCGTGATAGTGATGGAACAAATAGTACATCCAAGGGGATATGGGAGGATAAGATAGTATCTATAGAGAATGGTTTTGCTATTGAGAAGTTTACTCAAGGAGTAGCGATGATACCTAAGCCCAAATCTGAGGCTTGGCTAATCTGTGCATTGAAAGATACTCCTTATAAGCAGTGCGAAAAGCTAGAAGATAGGTCAGGCAATGACAACTCACCTCACAACCTAAAAGATGAGTTACAAAGTTTTAATATTGGGCTAGAGACTATCAACAAGATGATTCAAAATGATGAGATAGATATAGAGCAGATAGATATGCCAAGTTTTATATCCTTTAAAAAAAGACTTATGGAACTATTATAAATGATAATCAAAAAACTAATAGAAAAGATAGAGGGTGAAGCAGAGCTAGATTTTACTTTTGATAGTGGAGTTGTGGAAGATGTGCGAATCAATTTTGGGTTTTATCGTGGTATAGAGGAGATTTTGGTAGGTAAATCTGCTCGTGATGCTCTAGTCATTACTCCTAGAGTGTGTGGAATATGCAATCATGCTCATCTTATAGCAGCAGTTAGAGCTATAGAGGATGGGTATAGAGGAGCTGGTATAGATGTTTCTATTAGCAATAAGGCTAGAGATATCAGAGAGTTTACCCTCTCTTGTGAACTGATACAAAATCATATAAAGTGGTTCTATATGACAATCCTACCTCAGTTAGAGCAATTAACTCAGACAGAAAATGACCAAAACCACTTCCTCAAAGCTTCTCACCTCTCATCTACTATCACCAAAGCTCTAGCTATATTTGCAGGGCAGTGGCCACACTCTAGCTATGCAGTCCCTGGTGGTGTGACTTGTGACCCTACTCATATAGATATTGTACAGGCAGAGGGCTATTTGGATAGTGCTATACTATTTTTTGAGCGTGAGATAGTAGGTATGCCACTAGATAATTATTTGGATATAGTATCTCTACCACAGTTAGATAGTATATCTGGTGATATGGGTTATATGATTAAGCTTTTAGATAGATATGGATTGTCAGATAAAGGTTCTAGCCACGATAGATTTATTACATTTGGTGAGTGTATGTTTTTTAAATCAGGTAAATCTATAGCTACAAAGGTCTCTAGTGTTGATACCTCATATATCACCGAAAGTATACAAAACGGCACTACTGCCAAAGCTGTACACTACAAAGATAGACAGTATGAGGTAGGACCACTAGCAAGAGCCATGATGACTAAAGAGCCAATCATAAAAAGCCTACACAAAAGATACAAAGACTCTCTGCTCATAAGACTCTATGCACGAGTACATGAAATAGCACTACTACTGAAACATAATAAAAAGCTACTCAATAATCTCTATCTCAATGAGCCATCATGTAGTTTGCCTCATGATATCAAATTAGACAACTTTCAAGGTACGGGAGTAGCAGAGGCTGCTAGAGGTTCACTCGTCCACCAAACTACCATAGTAGATGGCTCCATAGAAAATTATGAGATTATAGTCCCTACACAGTGGAATCTAAGCCACGGAAGCGATATCGAAAAGGGAGTAGCCACTCAGGCGATGATAGGCTCCACTAGCACAGAGGAGGCATCTTTTATCTTTAGATCATTTGATGTTTGCTCTGTTTGCACTACACAGTAAGAAACATATAGATAGATCAATAGTGAGTATTTATATAAAGAACAAGCATATTTCCTTTAAACTGAATGATTATTCATTTATATATAAGTTTCTTTTGTCTAAAATTTGAATGGTTATTCATTCTAAAAAGGAGATGCGTATGAGTTTAGAATCAAAAGATACATCATATGATGTACTATATGAGGCGTTCAAAAGTAGAATTGAGCAGTTAAAGAGCTTACCCAAGCTCGATGAAGACAAATCCATAGAGGGTGCTATAGAGGAGGCTGGATTCTCACGAAGAGACTTTATGAAGTGGGCTGGAGCTGTGACTGCTATGCTTTCACTTCCTGCTACATTTACACCATTGGTAGCTGATGCTGTCAAAGTTGCAGATAGACTTCCTATAGTCTGGCTACATATGGCAGAGTGTACGGGATGTAGTGAATCACTACTCAGATCAGCAGACCCTAGTATAGATAGTCTGATATTTGACTATGTATCACTAGAGTATCATGAGACACTTATGGCAGCAGCAGGTTGGCAAGCAGAGCAGAACCTAGAGGGCGCTATAGAGAAGTACAAAGGTAGATATATCCTCATGGTAGAGGGTGGTATACCTATGGGTAATGCAGGTTCATACCTGACTATCGGAGGGCATGGCAAAAAAGGTAAAGATATAGCAGTAGAAGCAGCTGATAGTGCCGCAGCTATATTTGCCATAGGAACTTGCTCATCATTTGGTGGAGTACAAGCAGCCTTGCCGAACCCTACAGGAGCAGTAGGGCTTAGCGAAGTGACAGATAAGCCAGTCATCAATGTACCTGGATGCCCACCTAGTGAGAAAAATATAGTAGGAACTCTACTTCACTATCTACTATACGGCACACTACCAGCACTAGATGCTTACAATAGACCAAAGTGGGCATATAGACTCAGAATTCACGATCTATGTGAGAGAAGAGGTCACTTTGATGCTGGTGAGTTTGTAGAGCAGTTTGGTGATGAGGGTGCAAAAGATGGATACTGCCTATACAAAGTAGGCTGTAAAGGTCCATATACATTTAATAACTGTTCTAAGAACAAGTTCAACCAAGGTACATCATGGCCAGTACAAGCAGGATTTGGCTGTATGGGATGTAGTGAGCCTGATTTCTGGGATACTATGGGTACTGTAGGAGAGCCACTCAAAGACAAGCTCTACAATACAGTCTTTAGTGGTGCTGGAGCAGATGCCACTGCTGACAAGATAGGTGTAGGTCTACTGACAGCCACAGCCGTAGGTATCGCAGCACACGCAGCTATATCAGTCATAAAAAAGCCACAAGAGTAGGAGAGAAGAATGTCAAAAAGAGTAGTAGTAGATCCAATTACTAGGATAGAGGGTCACCTAAGAGCAGAGGTGATTGTAGGTGATGATGGTATAGTGGAGGATGCATTTGTATCCTCTACACTATGGAGAGGACTAGAGGTGATAGCAAAGGGTAGAGACCCTAGAAATGTACCTCTAATTATGCAGAGAATCTGTGGAGTATGTACCTACTCTCACTACCTCAAGAGTACAATAGCTGTAGAGGATGCATTGGGTATCAAGATTCCACTCAATGCAGAGCTAGTCAGAACGCTTATGAATGCTGCACTATTTATGCATGACCATGTGGTGCACTTCTATCATCTACACGGTGTAGATTGGGTAGATATTGTCTCAGCCCTTAGTGCAGATGAGAAAAAGGCTAGTGAGTTGGCATTTAAATATACCAATAGCCCTATAGGCACTGGCGTAAATGACCTCAAAAAGGTCAAAGAGACAGTAGCCAAATTTGCCAAGCATCCACAGGGTCTTGGACCATTTGCCAATGCATACTGGGGACATGGCACATACAAATTCACTCCAGAGCAGAACCTCATAGCTCTAGCTCACTATCTCAAAGCACTTGAGATGCAGAGAATTGCAGCTCAGCTTCTAGCTATATTTGGTGGTAAACAGCCTCACCCTCAATCTCTAGTAGTTGGTGGTGTATCGTGTGTGATGGATATACTTGATCCTTCAAGAATGGGAGAGTATCTCACCAAGTACAAAAAGATGGCAGAGTTTGTCAAACACGCCTATATAGCAGATATCAAGATGGCAGCAGAGATGTATGCCACTGAGCAGTCTGTAGTCAAACCAGTAGGTGTCAAGAACTTCATGGCATTCAAAGACTTTATGGTTGGACGAGATGAGTATCTATTTGATAGTGGATATATAGAAAATGCTGATCTATCCAAAGTATTTGATATAGATGAAGACCTAATCACAGAGGAGGCTACACACTCATGGTATGCTGATGATGAAGCACTTCATCCATACGATGGCAAGACCAACCCTAACTATACAGGATTTGTTGAGGGTGAGAGCGTAGGACCAGATGGCAAGATGATTCACTCTCAGCTATTAGATAACAAAGGTAAGTATAGCTGGATCAAATCGCCTAGATATGATGGCAAACCAATGGAGGTGGGTCCTCTAGCTTGTCTATTAGTGAGCTATGCCAGAGGCAACAAAATAGTGCAAGACTCAGTCAATGGGTTCCTCAAAGAGACTGGACTACCTGTCACAGCACTATTTACCACTCTAGGTCGTACAGCAGCTAGAGCATTACAGTGTGAGATCATAGCTGACAATGCTATAAAGGCATTCAACAACCTAATAGAGAATCTAAAAGTAGATCAAGAGACATGTGCACCATACACTATCGACAAAGACAAAGAGTATAAAGGTAGAGGTATAGGTGATGTACCTCGTGGTATGTTAAGCCACTGGATTAGAATCAAAAATGGTGTATGTGAGAACTACCAAGCAGTAGTACCATCTACATGGAACGCAAGTCCAGAGGATGCCAAAGGTATCAAAGGGCCTTATGAGGCTGATTTGGTAGGGCTCAAGATACTAGATATCACCAAGCCACTAGAGATTATACGAATTATTCACTCTTATGATCCATGCATAGCATGTGCAGTTCATGTGATGGATACCAAAGGCAATAAGCTAAGTGAGTATAAAGTAGATCCACTCTATGGTGGAGCATGTAGCATATAAGGAGCTAATATGGAGACGACAAGTAGTGCTATAGAGAGAGATTCCAAGAGGGTACTAGAGTTTAGTGCCTTTTATAGATGGCATCATTGGATTAGAGTATTGAGTATAGTTATATTGACAGTTACTGGCTTCTATATTGCTGAGCCTTTTATCACACCAGCAGTGAGTGCAGAGCCTGACAACTTTATGCAGGCTCTATTCAGAAGTTGGCATGAGATTTTTGGATTTGTAATGATATCTATGTTTATGGGAAAGACATACTACTTTTTCTTTGTCAAGTCCAATAGACATGAGATACACTCAATAAAGGATATATTTGATCTCAAAAAATGGCTAGATCAAATAGGCTACTACCTATTTATATCCAAACACCCTAAGCTAAGTGGTGCTTACAATGTTGTTCAGTTTGCTGCCTATGTAGGTTTCTATCTAATGATGGTAGGGCTTATCTTGACAGGTCTGATACTGTATGTCCATGTATACCATGCAGGATTGGGTGGTATGCTTTATGATAGCATGAGATTCTTTGAGGTGATGATGGGTGGACTTGCAAATGTAAGAGAGCTTCACCATCTGTTGATGTGGGGAGTTATCTTTTTTGTAGTAGCTCATATCTATATGGCAGTATTCAATGCAGTATATGGCAAAGAGGGTACTATTGACTCCATCGTGAGTGGATACAAGTGGTCAAAAGAGCACTAAAATTATAGAGATATTGGAGTACTACTACTCCAATATCGATACTATCAATAAGGGGAAAGGTGTTTTTTTACTAAGAATCCCATAGCTATTCCACTAAAAAAGCCTCCTTAAACTTTCCCCTTTTTGATGGTATCTTAGTAGACAAAAGGAGTCAGTTTGAAAATTTTAATATTGGGTATTGGTAATATCCTATTTGGTGATGAGGGTGTAGGTCCACATCTAGCCAATCTTATAGAGGAGAAGTATAGCTTCAAATCCTCAGAGCATCATGTAGATATCATAGATGGTGGCACTCTAGCTCAGAGACTTATACCTATTATCACAGAGTATGATAGAGTAGTTATCATAGATTGTGTCAAAGTTGCAGATGGTGATATAGGTGACATATATAGCTTCCACTTTGATGATATGCCAGAGTATATCACATGGGATGGTAGTGCTCATGAGGTGGAGATGCTTCAGACTCTACAGATGATAGAGATGATGGGTGACCTGCCTCCTATCAAGATTGTAGGAGTCATCCCCTATGTTATAGGTGAAGATAGTACATTTAGTATGACTCCAGAGGTAGTAAAAGCTAGTCTCACTATGGAGAGAGTCATTATCGACTATATTCGTTCATTGGGTGTAGAGGTAGAGACTATAGATGAGAAGCTCACTATCACAGATCTATCTAAATCCACATACACAAAAGGAATCACTTATGATATTGGAGTATAAATTAGAGTATCGCTCTAGCTCATTTGTCTATGAGAGAGTATTTATCGCTACAGCACATAAACTTGAGCTTCACTATGATATAGCTAGAGATGGCTCTACACTACTGCTCTATATCCATTCCCAGAGTGTAGCAGAGTTAGAGGAGTTTGCTACTCTCTTCTCCTCATCTTTGCCTCACTCTATCTTCCTATATGATACACAAGTACAGGTGATAGAGGAGCTTCCAGAGATAACACCATATACTATACCTACAGACAAAATAGCTATGCCCTTCTGTCCAGAGTGTGCATCAGCAGTTATGGATACAAGTAGCAAAGATTATTACAATATCTTTAGATCATGTAGTGTATGTGGATATGAAACCCAAGGAGAGAGTAGAAACTATCGTGATGAGATACAGGAGATAGTCATGGCTATTTTCCAAGGTAGAGACATCTCTATTAGCACTCACTACGGATACTACAGAGTAGGAGTACCCACCAAAGAGACTAGAGAGTTTGATCTCCTAGCTTATGACCAAGCTACCATAGCAAAGTATGCCACAGTAGAGGAATATGAGCTTCAAGCACTAGGCTCTATCGAAAAGCCTCTTATCAGACTAAAGTCCACCCAAAAGCTTACAGATGATTATTCCTTAGGTGAGCAGATATTACGATTTAAATTAGCAGATGATATACTACTCTATCTACTCATGGAGGAGCTTCACCACATAGGCATAGATCTTATATATATAGCCAATGACTCCGACCAGATCCAAGAGAGCTACCATCTACTAGAGCCACAAAAGATACTCACACCTATAGAGGTAGTAGTCTCTAGCAGTAGTGTATCTATAGTATCAGGCAATAGATCTCTACCTCAAAGCACAAAAGTAGATAGTTTAGAATTAACAAATTTAGATATATTTCACTCTATTATAGCAGAGCATAAGCCAACAGATGAGCATATAGCAGGTATCATCCTCAACAAAAAAGGACGCAGTGCTATGTTAGTTCATGGAGAGAAGTATGGTACAGTAGGGTATCTATCTCTAGATTTTGAGCTTGGCTCTATAGCTGATATATTCAAGCAGATTATAGAGACAAATGAGAGTGGTGGCAAGATAGTACAAAACTACAAAAAAGCCTATCCAGAACACTTTGAGAAGATCATACATATAATATTTGAAGACCCTAGAATCAATATATATACCCTATGGGGCATAGTAGCTATAGTACTAGAGCTTACAGATACGACACTACTAGATGAAGCAGCCCAAACTATAGAGAGAAATATTATGCTATTTGAGGGGAGCAAGGGACCTAGGATAGACTACAAGCTATACAACATAGATGGCAAAGTCTACCTAGATCCACTCATGACCATACGAACAGCCATGAGCTTTAGATTAGCAGGAGTTGACCCGCTCACCATATCATACGGCATAGTAGAGAGCTTTTGTGAATTTATAGCCAATGAGATAGATACAGTAGCACAATCTATGAGTACCTCAGCCGTCATAGCCACAGGAGACATACTCACCAACAGACGCATATACCAAAAGCTAAACCAAGAGATATCCAACAACCACAAACTATACTTCAACAACCAAATCCCTCTAAACAGAGATTAGTAAATAGATGATATAATTTGGTAATTTGTAAAGGGTGGTGAGTTATGGATAGACTAATAGTAAAAAACTTTGGACCTCTAAAAGATATAGATATAGAACTCAATAAAATAAATCTTTTTATTGGAGAGAATGGGAGTGGAAAGAGCGTTTTAGCGAAGTTGATTGTTACTATATTAAATCTTATACGAGATACAAGTATTAAGTCCAAAGGTCAATTAGAAGATACAAAGCTTTTAGAGGATAACTTAAAAAAATATCATATTAATTTCTTGAGTTCTAAGACATATATACATTATTTTGATTGTAATAAACAAATTTATTCTATAATGTATAAAAATAGTAAAGTTATTATTGAAAATAAAGTTTTAGAAAAGGAAAAAGAAGAATTTAATTCAAGTCCATATCATAAATCTCCTCATATAGTCACTAATAAAGAGAATTTCTTAGATAATATTTCGGAAGTACTATCTCAAAATAATAAACTCACAGCTCAATATATCCCAGCAGAAAGAAACCTAATATCTATCTTTAATAAATATGTTACCACATTTATTACAGCTGATATTCCACTACCAAAATTTTTATTAAATTTTTCAAGTCAATATATAAGAGCAAGAGAAGAGATAGGAGAGTTAAATTTATTAGATGTAAAATATAAATTTGAAAATGATAAAGAACATATATACTATAATGACAAGGATTATCTATTATTAGAACATAGTTCAAGTGGTATTCAATCAGCATTGCCATTACATTTAACTGTTAAATACTTTGCACAAAAATATAGAGGTATCATTATCGAGGAGCCAGAGCAAAATCTTTTTCCAAAGGCTCAGTCTGAGACAATTAGATATATCATAGAGCAGGTATCTGATAAAAATAATCTATTTATGATGACTCATAGCCCTTATGTCTTGAGTGTTTTAAATATATTAATTTTTGCTCATAAAGTAGCTCAAATGAATGAAGATGCAAAAAAGAAAGTAGAAGAGTTTGTAAAAAAAGAATACTGGATTAATCCTGATAATTTCTCTGCCTATTATCTCAAAAATGGTATTGCAAAGGATATTAAAAGCTCACGAGGTCTTATTAGTGATAATGAGATAGATGATATTAGTGAAGATATCGCAGGTGAATTTGATGAATTGATGGAAATCTATAGAGAATTTAAAGATGCAAAATAGATTAAAAGAGATTTATCCTCAAATAGTATCAAAGAATTGTCTTGAAACGATTACTTCAGAAGTGTTTGAAATCTATGACTGCGAAGAGGAGAAACGGTGCTATATTGCTACAGATTATGGACAGTTTAAAGTCCTTAATAGTTCAAAAAGAGAGATAACTTTTCTAGCTGTAGATAAATGCCTATTTGATGATAGTGATGAGTTCAAAAAATGTGATTGTATTGTTTTTGATAATGATACTTTCTGTTTTGTAGAGATAAAAGCTTGTAAGTTTAAACAGAGAAAATCCAATAAAAGAACAGCTATCAGTCAACTTAGATCTACCATTGAAATATTAAGAGAAAAGTTGAATATAGATAGAAAATTAGAAGCTTATTTATGTATAGGTATGAATCCTCAAAATCCTCCTAGAGCCTCTAGCTCTGACAGAAAAATAGAATTTATTGATGAATTAAATACTGAGCTCTTTGATGGTTGTCAAAAAGAGTTTACTTAGTCAATGAAAACCCATAAACTAACCATCCAAGGCACAGTCCAAGGTGTAGGATTCCGTCCATTTATCTATACTTTGGCTCATAGATATCAGCTTGTGGGTAGTGTAGCCAATGGCTCAATGGGTGTGGAAATTTTTATCAATACAGATGCTATAGAACAGTTTATAGATGCTATTAGAGATGAGCTACCATCTTTGGCAGAGATAGAAACTATTGATATCCAAGAGGTGCAGTTTGTAGAGTTTGAGAATTTTCAAATCATAGAGAGTAGAGATGAAGGGGAGATAAGAGCCAATATCCCACCAGATATCTCTATCTGCAAAGAGTGCGAAGCAGAACTATTTGACCCAAATAATCACCGTTATGGCTATCCATTTATCACCTGTACTCACTGTGGTGTGAGGTACTCTATTATCCATGATTTACCATATGACAGAGTCCATACATCTATGAGAGATTTTGAGATGTGTAGTGCATGTAAAGCTGAATATCACGACCCACTAGATAGACGATACCATGCTCAGCCTATAGGGTGCTTTGATTGTGGACCTAAGCTATCACTATATAGCTCTCTAGGTGAAACTCTAGTTGCTAGTATTGAAAAGGTGGTAGAGCTGATATCAGATGGAAATATACTAGCTATCAAAGGAGTAGGTGGATATCATCTAGTCTGTGATGCGACCAATCCTAGAGCTGTAGAGAAGCTTAGAGAAAGAAAAGCTAGACCCACCAAACCATTTGCTGTGATGGCTAGAGATATAGATATGGCAAAAGAGTTAGCTCATATGGATAGAGCCGAAGAGGAGCTACTCACCTCCAAAGAGCGTCCTATAGTGCTACTAGACTCCAAGAAGCACAATAGTATCCTGCCAGCACAAATAGCTCCAAATATCTCTAGGATAGGGATATTCCTAGCCTACACTCCTCTACATCTACTTATACTAACCGAGCTAAATCACCCTATCATAGCTACTAGTGCCAATATCACAGATGAGCCTATAGCCACCACCTCAGAGGATATTAGGAGACTATCAAATATCTATGACTATCTAGTTGACCATGATAGAGAGATAG
>Ga0256826_1002150_pt1 | contig 12116 bp, 14 predicted proteins | sample CV79metaG_FD_185975 | JGI IMG/M metagenome (GOLD analysis project Ga0256826, IMG submission 185975) | Hydrothermal vent microbial communities from East Pacific Rise, Pacific Ocean - CV79 | ecosystem: Environmental > Aquatic > Marine > Hydrothermal vents | place: Pacific Ocean: East Pacific Rise... | reverse complement strand
TGGGAAGTTGGTTTATGTGATGCCTGCCTATTGCATAAAAGAGCAGGATTTGCAGAAAATTTGTACTGCAATACGGCAGGTGATCGAAGAGGAATGTGGTTGATGCAGACGAAGTACAGAAAAGTGTTGATGGATCTGCAAATAAAAGGACGCATGCGGCAACTGAAAATTTATTCAGATGATACCAGTATACTTAATTTAAGTTCTAATGATTATCTGGGAATTGGAGCAGACAGCAGGCTACAACAGGAATTTATTGAAAAGTTTCACCAACAGAATGCCAGGGAATATGCTTTTGCTTCTTCTTCTTCCCGGTTGTTGACCGGGGATACCAATATTGCCCACAAGCTGGAAAGTTTGATAGCCTCGTCTTACCGGAGTGAAGCTACTCTTTTGTTTAATTCAGGCTACCACGCAAATATCGGGATTTTACCGCCGCTTTTTGGAAAAGGTGATTTGATCCTTTCGGATAAGCTTAACCATGCTTCTATTCATGATGGTATGCGCCTTAGTTATGCTCGTTGCAAACGATTTAACCATTGTGATTATGAACAGTTAAGGAGTATCCTTGATAAATGTAGAAATCAGTATAAACAGGTTGTGATAGTCACTGAGTCCGTTTTTAGTATGGATGGTGATGTTGCTGATCTGTCCCAACTGGTGCAACTGAAGAAAGAGTTTGATTCACTACTCTACATCGATGAAGCTCACGCAGTGGGGCTGTATGGAGAACAAGGGCTGGGAAAAGTAGAAGAAGCCGGGCTTCTTGAAGATGTTGATCTCTTAATTGGCACTTTTGGTAAGGCCTGGAGTTCCATCGGGGCATTTGTCTGTTGTTCGCAGGAGATTAAAGACTTCCTTGTGAACGCTTCCAGATCGTTGATTTTTACCACTGGTTTGCCCCCCATAACCTTGAATTGGAATTATTTTGTTTTTGCTAAAAGCCTTGAGATGAGTGTAGAGCGATGTCATTTGCAGACCATTTCCAGGAGATTACGCTCTGCTTTTATTGCTGCTGACATACCGACAGGAGGGATAACAAATATTGTACCTGTCTATATTGGTGATGATGCCGTGACGGTACAACGAGCTGAAGAAATGCGCGAATATGGCTATCTTATTCTTCCGGTTCGCCCCCCTTCCGTTCCCGAAAAAACCGCAAGATTCAGGTTGTCGCTGGGGGCGGATATGCAATGGCATAATTTAGAAAAACTGGTGCCATTGCTGCAAACTGTCTGTGAAAAGAGTAGTTGATGAAATCACTCTGGCTGCATAGCAAAAACAGAAATAAACTCATCATTTTCTGTAACGGCTGGGGAATGGATGAACGTCCCTTTACCCCTCTTGCCAGTGTACAATACGATGTACTGATGTTGTATGATTATACTGATCTTTCTACCGATATGGATGTAGGAAAATTGTTGGCAGGGTATCCGGAAGTATCACTTATTGCATGGTCAATGGGCGTCTGGGCAGGGAATCAGATTTTTTCTTCCCGCCAAAAAAAATTTCATGTTGCATTGGCCCTGAACGGAACATTAGCTCCCATCCATGATGATTTTGGAATTTTGATAAAGATAGCCAGTGCAACCCTTGAAAATTTTCATGAAAAGCAGCGATTGAAATTTTATTATCGCATGTGTAATGATCGTGATCTGTATAAGACATTTGTGGCAAATCAGCCCGGGCGAAGTATTGCCGGTCAAAAGGAAGAACTTGCAAGTCTCCTGCAGAGTACAACCAGGGCAGTAACTCATTCCAGTGCCTCAGTGTATACTAATGTTGTGGTGGCCAGGCATGATTATATTATCCCGACGGTCAATCAGTTACAATTCTGGCCACAAAAAAATGTCAGACTTGTCGACGGAAGTCATTTTCTGTTTTATGCTTACTCCAGTTGGGATGAACTTCTGGTAGCCTTTTAAAATAGAATGTTGAAGTAATAGAATTGATGTTCTTCGTTCGTAATTCAACATTCGTTTTGAAAAACAACTTTTTTTAAGGAGGTAGATGGTAAACAATGGTTCTGGCTCTGGATAAAGAAAAAATTGCAAAATGTTTTCGTCGCAGTCTACATAGTTATGATGACGCTGCAACCGTGCAGAATCGTCTTGCCGGCAGGTTGATGCAACTTACACAGGGGCTTCCCGAACATTGCTTTGCAGATGTTTTGGAGATCGGCTGTGGTACCGGAATGCTTACAGAGTTGTTGTGTAGCAACAGATCGATTAATCAGTTGTATCTCAATGATCTTGTCTCTGATTTTGAGTCACTTGTCAAAAAAAAAATCGCTGCCGATAGTGTCACTGTAATTTCTTCATGTTTTGGTGATATTGAATCAATTTCCCTTCCTGAAAAATTATCGCTGGTAATTTCCGGTGCCAGTTTTCAATGGCTTACGGATATGCCTGTCTTTTTAACAAAACTTGCAGAATGTATGTGTCCTGGCAGTTATCTTGCGTTCTCATTGTTTGGGCCTGGCACCCTGCTTGAATTTTCCACTCTAAGTTCATTCTCTTTGCATTACCATACAAATGATGAAATTGTCTCAATGCTGCAGGATGATTTTATTCTCGAAATGCAGAATACCTGGCACGATCAACTCTTCTTTGCAAATGTGCTGGAAATTATGAATCATATCCGGGATACTGGTGTTGGCGGAGTGAGTGAGTATCGCTGGACTAGACAGAATCTTGATATCTTCGAGAAAAAATATATACTGGAATTCGGACAGGATAAAGGTTTGCCGGTGAGTTATTCCTCCTCCTGTTTTATTGCTAGGAGACGATGATGGGGGTTATCACCTGCATAGGCGGGATCGATACCGATATTGGTAAAACCATCGCTACCGGGCTTATGGCAAAAGTTCTGAGGCAGAATGGGTATTCTGTTATTACCCAGAAAATTGTGCAGACAGGATGCCATGGTTTAAGTGATGATATTAAAAAGCATCGTGAACTGATGGGGATTGGCCTGCAGATCGAAGATATCGAAGAGGTGACCTGTTCCGAATCCTTTGTAAAATCCTGTTCTCCACACCTTGCGGCTGAGCTTGAGGGAAAAGAAGTTGATAGAGAAAGAATAACAGGCAACAGCAGGAAACTAGCTGCTTGCTATGATCAGGTACTGCTGGAAGGAGTGGGGGGGCTGCTTGTTCCCCTGAGTAGGCAGGTTACTTTTCTTGATTATGTGAAGCAGCAGAATTACCCCCTGATTCTGGTGTCAAGCTCACGGCTGGGCTCAATTAATCATACCCTTTCAGCTTTGGAAATATGTGCGAATAGAGGCGTTGCAGTGAAGGGGATTATTTACAACTGTTTTGAAGAAACTGATCCTGAGATAGTATTGGATTCAAAAAATGTTTTTCAGTCCGGTCTCGAACAGTACGGGTATCCGGGAAGGGTGGTTAGCCTGTATAAGACCGAGAAATATTTACAGGAAGAAAAGGATTTCCCCTGTTTACTTCTTTTTTGATTCGTGAAGTGGCCTAATTGTTTAGATTGTCAAGGAAATATTGAAAATGATATATTTACAAAACAGAACCTGTCTTAATTGTAAAAAATTCAGGTTGGTAGATGTCCAGTCGGGTTTATGCCGGCATAACAAGGGTATTACTCCATATCCTGTAAAAACTACTGAAGAAACCTGCGGGAAGTGGGAGGATGCTGGTCAGCAGTATCATATCCGTTTGGGTTGGATAAAGAAAAACCAGGAAACAGAACATTCACGGACAGCTTAGCGTGTAATCTTTGAAAAAAAGAACAGTTTTTACGGTTTTAAAGATAATCAGCAGATCCATAACGATGGAAATGTTTTTCATTTAATAGAGATACTGTTTCAGTGTTCGTAACGGATTTTCCTCTGCCCCCCTATAAGAGTGAGACCTGAGTCTATTCAGTGATGCCACTGATTTAATAAAGTGTTTTATGGTATGAAAAGGAATTTTCTTGGCCAGTTCTTTGACCAAGATCGGTTGTTCAGGATACGGTTCCACCAGACGTATATCTCCTCTTAAAACATTGAGCATCTCGGGGATTTTGTATATCCGAACCCTTATGATAAATCCACCAAATTTTGTTACTCGTGTATCATCCTCCATGGTTCATACAGTACATCATTTTCAGCATTCAGTTTCATGGAAAGGAATTTAATAACTTTGAAAACATGTTGCCGATCTCGAATGGAATGTGGCATTCATTACTATGCTATCTTAATCCAGTAGGAGCTTATAAGGGTGGAAGAATCAGTGAGGATCAGACAGGTATCCCTAACTATCTACTGCCCGATATTTCCCAGGCAGGCCTTGCAGAATTGTTGGTGTTTGGAGATGATTATTCCACGTCTGACGATACTGGCGTCTGCGATTATATTCATGTTGTGGAGCTGGCGCTTGGGCATTGGCAGACTCTTGAAAAATTGAATAATAATTCTGGTGTGGTAATATAGAATTTAGGGATTGGGAACGGATATATTGTCCTGTAAATGATTAAGGCTTTTGAAAAAGCATCTGGGAAAAAAGTTGTTTACAAGATAGTAGTGCGTAGAACAGACAATATTGTTTGGTATTATGCAAATCCGGCTCTTGCTTTGCAGGAATTTGGCTGGCAGGCAAAATGTGGATTTGCCGAAATGTGTGGAGATACTTGGCGCTGGCAAGCTGCAAATCAGAACGGTTTTCACGACAAAAAGTGTAGTAATACGAAGATAGTAGATCAAAACTAAAAAAAAATTATTATGAATATAACAATGGTAGGAACAGGCTATGTGGGTCTGGTGACAGGTGCTTGTCTTGCTGAATTTGGTCATCGCATGACTTGTATGGATTTGGATCTGGACAAAATTGCGCGACTAAAGCAGGGCGAAATTCCAATTTATGAACCCGGCCTCGATGTTCTGGTCGCCAAAAATGTAAAAGATGGACGTTTAACATTTTCCTCTGATATGGCGGATTGTGTTCCCGATTCCCAAGCGGTTTTTATTGCTGTTGGCACGCCCTCATCAAGACGTGGTGATGGATACGCTGATCTTACTTATATTTATGCAGCAGCAAAAGATATTGCCTTGCATTTGGCTGATTATACAGTGATTGTTGATAAAAGTACTGTCCCCGTTGGAACCGCCAGGCAGGTACAAAGGTTAATCAGAGAAGCGAATTCTGATGCCGATTTTGATGTGGCTTCCAATCCTGAATTTTTACGGGAAGGGGCAGCCATAAGTGATTTTATGCGTCCTGATCGTGTTGTTGTGGGAACTGATTCCAAAAGAGCAAGAGAGGTTATAAAAAAGGTCTACGATCCTCTGTTTCTTATTTCGACCCCCTTTGTTTTTACTGGTCTTGAATCTGCGGAATTGATTAAATATGCAGCAAATGCATTCCTGGCTATGAAAATCTCTTTTATCAATGAGATGTCAACCTTGTGTGAAGAAGTAGCTGCCGATGTCGTGGATCTAGCTAGGGGTATGGGGCTGGATGGCCGGATTGGTGCAAAATTTCTTCACCCCGGACCTGGATATGGAGGATCTTGTTTCCCCAAAGATACATTGGCACTGTTAAGAATTGCCCAGGAACATGGTGTAAGCGTCAGATCAGTTGAGGCTGCAGTTGAAATTAATGCTGCTCAAAAGGCTCGGATGGTGAAAAAAATCAGGGACGCCCTTGGCAGCAATGAAGCGGGTAAGACCATTGCCGCCCTCGGTCTTGCCTTTAAGCCGGAAACAGACGATCTTCGTGAATCACCTCCGCTTTCTATTTTACCCCCACTTTTGGAAAAAGGAGCGAAAATTCGTGCCCACGATCCCCAGGCCATGGAAGAATGTAAAAAAATGTATCCTGATTTTACCTATGTTGATAATGCTTATGAGGCGTGTGAAGGTGCTGATATCGTAGTGTTGTTTACTGAGTGGAATCAGTATCGAGCGCTTGATCTTGCTGAACTTAGATCCAAAATGAAGAATGCCATTTTTGTGGATCTTCGTAATGTGTATTCTCCAAAACAGTTACTTGAAGCCGGATTTGAATATCACGGACTCGGGCGTGGATGACATTTTAAATTAAAAAAATAAATTTAGATTCTAAGGGAACTATTCAGCGAAAATACTGAATTGGCAACCATTTTTCTCTTGACAGGGTTTTTGGCGTGTTTTTGTGAAACCGGGACTACTTGATCTCTAGACTGGGATGAGAGGAAGATGCCCGCAGGTGCCGAACCGCTAAAGAGAATAAAAGGAAACATCATCTCCCAAGGATAATTTTTCAAAACCCGACAGGAGGGTATCTAGAGACAAAAAAACCGATTTCAAAATGTATGGTATAGTACTTCCTAACAAAGGGGGTATTTTTTCCACGGAAAGCTGATGACAAGAGCTAATATCAATATTGAAACAACTCTTGATAAAGCCGGGAATATCATAGCTGAAGACAAGGGGCTGTCACCTGCTGCAAAATCACTGCTTGAGATTTTAGTTCTGGTAATTACCCTGATGGTTAGTCGTCTCAATTTGAATAGCAGGAAATTGTAGCAAGCCACCATCGACAGACCCAAACAGAAAAAAAGGATAACAAAAAGAAAATGGGTATGAAGGCAGGTAGCCAGAGTGGACATGTAGTGTAAAACTTTAAAAAAAAGGTAAGTGCCCCAGACAAAACTTCAACGCTAACCAAAAGTGAGCCACTTGTTGCTCAGTAGAGAATGTTTTGCAAGTAAGTGCAGGAACTAATGTGAGGGAAGAGAAAGAGAATAAGGCTTTAGTTGCGGTCGAGGTAACTGTAATCTGGAGGGTATAAAAAGAAGTGGTGGTTTTTGGGTATTACGCTGAATGGTTACATCTTTTTCAAAAAGGAATTTTCGCAGGATTATCTGGATCAAGGGTGAGCTGAATCAGAAGAAAGCTGAATGTTATTATCAGTGTGGTTCGCGTTGTGGTTACATTTTCATGTGAGATTCTCGGTATACCATTCTGTGGCGTTATCTAATCCCTGCTCGATGGAAAATGGTGGTTTATACCCGATAAGCTGTGTGGCTTTGGAAATATCGGCGAGGGAATGTCGCACATCGCCAGCTCTTAAATCCCGGTAGATAAGGTTTGACTTTCCTTTTTGTTGTCCACTCTGTTCTACTCGAGTTCGAATGAGCTGATGGAGTTCATTAAGGGTAGTGCGTTGCCCAAATGCCACATTATATACTTGATTGGCAGCTTTGTCGGAAGAAGTCGTGGCGGCGAGAAGATTTGCTTCAACGCAGTTATCTATAAAGCAGAAGTCTCTACTGGTTTCGCCATCTCCATTTATAAAAGCATCTTCTCCTTTTAAAAGAGCCGCAAACCATTTTGGGATAACAGCAGCATAGGCTCCATTGGGATCCTGGCGTTTCCCGAAAATATTAAAATATCTGAGGCCAATGGTATTGAAATCATATGTCCTGGAGAAGACATCGGCATACAATTCATTGACAAGTTTAGTGACTGCGTATGGTGATAACGGATTACCTATATTGGGTTCCTGTTTGGGAAGAGCAGGATGATCCCCGTATGTGGAGCTGGAAGCTGCGTAAACAAAACGTTTCACCTTGGCATCACGAGCGGCAATGAGCATATTTAAAAAGCCGCTGATGTTGTTGGCATTGGTTAGAGCCGGGTCTTCAATGGAGCGTGGGACAGAACCCAGTGCTGCCTGGTGAAGCACATAATCAGCATTAATGCAAGCGCTATGGCAGGTATCAATTTCGCGGATATCACCCTCCACACAGGTGAAGTTGTTCCACTGCTTTCTGCTAACCAGATTCTGTACTTCATCAAGGTTATGCTGGTGTCCTGTGGAAAAGTTATCAAGGCCGGTTACACGTTGATTCAGGGTGAGGAGTGTCTCAAGCAGATTGGATCCAATAAAACCGGCAACACCTGTAACTAACCAGGTTGATTGGTCGTTTTGTAGCCTGTCACGGAGATTTTTGTAGGCAGTCATAGGAAAATCCGTTTGTAATGGTTTATAAACGCCAGAAGTTAACATTTTTACCTTTAACAGTACTAATGTCAAGCATGGATTTTACATCTATCAGACATCCATTTTTCTGCAATGTTCCTGTAAAGTAGTTCAGGTTTTGCCTGGTAAATTCTTTATGGGGGACGGCAATGATTAATGCTGCGAGATCGGTGAATTCTGCAACTGGCGTAAGGTGAATGCCAACATGTTTTTGTGCATCCTCAGATTTGACCTCAGGGTCGTAGACTATTGTATCGATACCATATTCATTCAGCTCTTCAATGATATTAATGACACGTGAATTCCGCAGGTCAGGACAATTTTCTTTAAAGGTAAGACCGAAAATTCCAACTTTGGCAGAATCTAGTTTTACTCGGGCTTTAAGCATCATTTTAACCGTTTTTTCAGCAATAAATTTTCCCATATTGTCATTGATACGCCTTCCAGCAAGGATGACTTGCGGAGTGTAACCGGTGGATTCTGCTTTGTGGGTCAAATAGTAGGGATCTACGCCGATACAATGCCCCCCTACAAGACCGGGACGGAAGGGTAGAAAATTCCATTTGGATCCTGCAGCTTCCAGGACATTTAAGGTATCTATATTTAATCGATCAAAAATTATAGCCAGTTCATTAATTAGGGCAATATTCAGATCCCTTTGGGTATTCTCGATTACCTTTGCGGCTTCTGCCTCTTTTATTGTTGGGACCTCATAAATGCCTGCAGTAATAATAGATCCATAGAGAGTAGAAACTGTATTTAGGGTATCTTTCGTATCAGCAGAGACGATTTTTGTTATTTTTGTAAGAGTGTGTTTTTTATCTCCAGGATTGATACGTTCAGGAGAATAGCCAACATTGAAATCCTTTTTCCATATAAGTCCTGATTCCTTTTCAAGGACAGGAACACATGCCTCCTCTGTTGCTCCCGGATACACCGTAGATTCAAAAACTACCACTGCTCCTTTTCTCATATGTTTACCTGCGGTGGCAGTTGCCCCGAGTAAGGGGTGCAGGTTGGGCTGGTTTGCATGGTCAATTGGTGTAGGAACCGCAATTATCAGGACATCAGCACTGCTCAGCATCCGTGGATCGTCAGCAAAAAGAAGATAGCGGGCGGCTTCAAAACCACATCTGCTCACTTCTTTATTTGGATCAATACCAAGACGATAGCTTTTGAGTGCCTCGATGTTTAGATCGTAACCAATTGTATTGTATTTTTCCCCGAAGGCTATAGCCAATGGAAGGCCAACATAGCCAAGGCCAATGATACCAATTGTTGTCTTGTCTGTAACCATTGTTGATTTCCAGGGTTATTTAATGGAAGGAAATTTCCCGATTATTGGAGTATTAATTGTAGCAACTATATCTGTGTTGTGGTGGACTGATTACCTTGATATTGTTTACTACTACACTCTCTTTTCTAACCAGATCCAGATAAATATCACCTATCAGCTTATAACGTTCTTTCGCTGCTGAATAGTGATTCCTTTTGTAAAACTTTCTTTACATAGGGTCGTATCTTTTCTTTTAGCTGCCGTTTCTTTATCCTATCCAGAGTTGATTGTATCTGTGGAAAGCTGTTTGTCAGGTGGATTCGTCATAAAAATTAATGTGTATTAATGGTGTATGTAACGATTAAATAAGTAAAAGAAAGACTGTGCGGAATTGACAGTAAATCTGCAGCATCGAAGAAGATAAGTATCTAGAAGTTGTAAATGAAAATGGAGAATAAAAAAAGGAAAAAGCATGCAAAGTACACACTTCTTCCTCAGGTAAAATCATCTACGACAGATTTAAGAACTAACTAAAAATAAAAAAAATTAATCTTCTACTTTACAATCATTTCCTTCGCACTCAATATTGGCCGTAAGGAAAAAGGCCTTGTAACCATTTTTATTCAGTTCTTTCGCAGCCATATCAGCACGGGCACCAGTAGTGCAATGGACATAGATTTTTCTGTCTTTAGGAATTCTGCTCAAATTTGTTCCAATCTGATCAAGGGGGATGGCAAGACTGTTTTTGAACCCGCCTGCAGAAGCTTCATCGGCAGTTCGAACATCAAGTATTATAGCACCCTTGTCTGTCCCATTGGCAACTTTAAGGAAATCAGCTTTGCTGACTTCACCTTTGCCGAGTTTACGAACCCAATTAATTTCTGTTTGTACTGCGCCAGTTTCAGTTTTTCCGCCAGATGCAACCCAACCATCGTAGTTACCCGCAACGGCCGAAACTTTTTTGTAGCCTTCGTCACGCAGATCTTCATAAGCGTCTGCAACAGTTCCAGTGGAATCAGCATAAATAACAACAGGTGCTTTTACTGGAATATCGTCAAGGCGGTCGTCAAGATCATCATAAGGAATGGTTATGGAGCGGGCAATACGCCCGGCCATTGATTTTTTCTTGGAGCGCAGGTCAATAAGAACAATATTGCCTTTATCGATGTTTCCTTTACTGGCGTAAATCATATTGCCAGCTTTGACCCATTTAGGTTGTCCCTGCAGGAATACTCGTACGTTTTTGTATCCGTCTTTAATCGCCGAACCGGCGACTTTAGTTGACATGCCTCACGTGGGGCCTCCACAATAGACAATAAGGAGTGCATCTTTTTCTTTGGGAAGCATGGAAGGAGCACTTTTTTTATAGGCCTTTGCTCCAATATTGATGGCACCGGGCATATGTCCCACTGCGAAACGCTTACCTGGACGAGCATCAATCAGAGTTAAATCACCTTTTCTCTCAATTAACTGTTTCAGTTCTGCAAGTTTGATCTCAGTGACCCCAGGGGGAAGTTTTGCAAGCTTTGGCTTAATGACAGTAGCCCATGGCTGGCCATCACGCATCTCATAAAAAATGATGGAAGCATGCCCTTTGGCAGCATGTTCGACACCTTTTGTTTTGTCGTCAAACTTGACCATGACAGTTTTGGCATTCTTGCCTTTGCCAACACTGATGGAGATGGATTTAGCCTTGTTGGATTTGCCCAGGATTTTACCCTTATAAACCGAACCAGCTGATTTTTTTGCATTCGCCTCAATTACAGGTTTGATATCTGTGATTGTTGCATCATTCCCCAGGTTACATCCTGTCACCATAAATGATGCCATGATGAAAAAAGGTAGATATTTCAGTAAACGTTTTTTCATGTCTCCTCCGATAATAATGAAATGTTAAGCAAAGAATTAAAACCTCTTTGCAATATTGGTAAGTAATACATCAAAAAAACAGCATTGCGATAGCATAAACAATGCCACAACTGTTGTACAGTATAATGTTTCTAAAATAGTGGGTAAATATAAAAAAAAATTCTAACCCCTGCAAGTTTACTGTACACTACGTGGGTAATGAAAACAGTGAAAAGAGCAATCAACATGAATCAAAGTATCTGGTGCATTGCTTAATAACTGCTAATTCACTATATTGAAAGAACTCTTTCTGGGAAAATACTCAACAAATTAGCGAGGCGCTACAGTTTTCCTGGAAAAGTAAACTGTAAATGATTGAGTAAAACATTTTGCGGGTACAAGAATTCTGCACTACTATTATGTAGCTTAAGGTACAGGAATCATTGCCTTGATAAAATCTCTAAAATTTTATCTCTATAATTATTCTTTTGATTTAGAAAAATAACAAAAGGGTTTAATTTGTTCCCGGCCAAAATATATCCAGCATAACAAAATACTCCAAAGTTTGTCAGTGTTCCAGACTTCATGCGGGTTCCGTACTTTATCGGGAGTAAATCCATATGCTTTTTGAACTTTTCCAGGATGCGAATCATGGCTTCTGGGGTTATTTGATTCTTTGAAGAGATTCCGGAACCTTCGACTATTCTGATATCTTTATCTGGGATATTGAGATTCTTTTGAATAAATTTATTAACAGCTTTTTGCCCCTTCCTCCAGGATGCGGGAAAACCATATTGTACTAGTCCCATGGTCAGGAAAATCTGATTTGCCATAAAATTTGAAGAGGAAAAAAGGCATGCCCTTAATAAATCATTCAATGATTGGTCGGAAGTATAGGTGAGTAACGGGACTGCCGCCTTTGGCAGGCGTTTGTGTATGATCCTGCCATTGATTTGTATATGTTCTTTTTTTAAGAGCGCTTGAAAGAGTTCTCCACAATACTGCAGGGAATTG
>Ga0256826_1002149_pt1 | contig 12120 bp, 10 predicted proteins | sample CV79metaG_FD_185975 | JGI IMG/M metagenome (GOLD analysis project Ga0256826, IMG submission 185975) | Hydrothermal vent microbial communities from East Pacific Rise, Pacific Ocean - CV79 | ecosystem: Environmental > Aquatic > Marine > Hydrothermal vents | place: Pacific Ocean: East Pacific Rise... | reverse complement strand
TAAACATTCTTCCCCACTTTTCCATTTTTAGAAGGTGTTGAAAATCCTCTTGAGTTGCTTCCCCTATACTTGCTTTTGCCTCTTCAACATCTCTCTTTAATTGCTCTTTATCAATTTGGTCATAAGGCGTATATTGATGGCTTTGTGATTCCATTCTTGACATGGTTCTCCCTTTTTTAGTTTAGTATATATAAATAGTGATTATAAAATTTATATATATATGTAATACATCTAAAAGCTTTAGAGAGTTTGATTATTTGTTACAGTTCTTAATTATTATTGACCTGTTTCATTGCATCAAACCAATCACGTGTAAAATATTTTTTAATATAGCTTTGGGAATGAGGGACAAAACATCCTGCACAGTTTTGATGAATGGCATTTTCTGAAATGTATTGGCTACCCTCTTTTGAATTAATGTTACATGTTGAAAAAAGGGTTTGTTTATCACGTTTCTCAAAGCCATTGTCTCTAAATCTAAAGTTTGGACAGGCACAAAAATAGCAGTTGAGTGCTTCGTTATCATGACATTTTTTATTATCAGCGTAAAGAGGACAAAAATCAGGCTCATTTTTTACCATATTGTCAAATTTAAAATATTCAATAAGTTCGTTATCGTTTAAATGTGAAAGCTTTTCTATAATTTTCTTATGTTTTTTACCATGTTCTGTAAACCATTGACTATAAGACATCTTTTCTTCTTTATTTTTTTTAAGTGTAACTAAAAGATTATAATTTTTTCATTTATATTTATGGAGATGCCTCTACTTTCTAAAGTATAAAAGAGTATAATAAAACAAAAAATAATACATTTAAACTATGTTCTTAAAATTTATTTAAAAATTTAAGCTAATTTTTATTTTAAACAAAGCTGAATCAAATAAAAAATAGTGTAATATATAATAACATATTTAAATATGAATATGTTATAAAATGTTTTTTTAACTTTTATATAAAATAATTTAAAGGATTAGAAATGAAAAAAATAATATTTATATTTTCTTTACTTTTTAGTATAGTAAATGCAACAGCAACGGTAACGGTGCAGACAAGTAAAGATACCTATGTTCCTCAAGAAGAGATTAAGGTAAGTTTAACAGGGATGCTTGGTCATGAGCATGATTGGCTAGGTATCTATCCTGTAGAGAGTACAAATGAGTGGGAAAATGTAGTAACATGGAACTGGACAGGGGGAATAACGGAAGGAAACGTTACTATAGGTAGCGTACCCGTAGGGAATTATGAAGTAAGAGCATTTTTTGAAAACTCTTTTAACCTTGAAGGTTCATTTCCTTTTTCAGTAGAAGATGCTAATGTTTCAACAACTAAAAGCAGTTATTTACCCAATGAAGAGGTAGTTGTTAATTTTTCACACATGCTTGGAGATGTTGAAGATTGGATAGGAATTTACCCAAAAGGAAGTAGTAATGATTGGGAAAATGTACTTACTTGGAAATTTACGAATGGTGTTATTGATGGAAATATGAGTTTTTCTAGTTTAGCAGAAGGGAATTATTCGGTACGAGCATTTTTCAAAAACTCTTTTACGCTTGAAGCAAACAGCTCTTTTTCTATTCAAAATGAGGCAGTTACAAATGAAGTGAACCTTACTTTAAATAAAACTATTTATGCTCAAAATGAACTCGTTTACATTAACTATGACCATATGCAAGGCAATCTTACCGATTGGATAGGTATTTATCCTGAAGGAAGTTCGTATCATTTTGAAAATGTTATTGATCATAAATATACAGAAGGAAATATTTCTGGGGAGATGGCATTAGGAGGATTCCCAGCAGGAGAAGTTCTGCAAGGGTATACTCCTATGCCAGGATTAGCCGTAGGGAACTATGAGATAAGAGCTTTTTTTAATAATACATTGCATGCCGAGAAAGTAGCCTCTTTTTCAGTAGTAGAGACTCCTGTAGTTTCAACAGTGTATGAAGATGCTAATGGCTCAATTTCAGAAGATTGGATACATGTATCTGGACCTTATCCTCCTGTTCACTATAACGGAGTTGTTCGTTTACGAGCAAAATGGGTTAATAATCATACCAATACTTCTGAGTATACTTTACCATTTGATGTTCCGAATACAACACAGAATGTTTTAGAGTTAGATGTTGGAGGAGCAGGGCGATGGACACCACATTTTAATATTGGAGTAATTGTTCAAACAACAGATGGACAGCGAAGAATGCTTTGGGATTCATTTTTAAACCATTATAATGTGAGTGCAAATAAGCAAGGTGGTGTACTCTCTTACCCTACCTATGTAGAACTTCAACGAAACACAGCAAACAGTAGAAAGCATTTTAGAGTCAATTTGGATAAGTATTTGAAAGTACTTGAACCAAGCAATAAAGTTCTTAGTGTTACAGATTTTTTTGCAACAGGTGGAGACCTTGATAATATAAAGCTCTCTTCACATTAAAAATAAGAGAGAGATTTTAACTATTAATATGATATTATTAATAATAATTAATTTAGGAATTTAAAGTTATGAAAAATATAATATATCTCTCTCTATTATTAACTCTATCTACACTCTTTATAGGTTGTGGAAGTTCTTCTAACAAAGATGAAGCTTCTACACCTATCCCTCCCACAGAACCTATCCCTAAAGTAGAAATAGTAAGCTCTAAAAATGCTTATTTTGAAGAAGAGAACATTACAATAAATTTTAAAAATATGTTTGGAAATCAAAACGATTGGATAGGTATTTACAGTAAAGGAAGTAGCAATACGTTTAAGAATGCTCTTAGACGTAAAGACACCAATGGGAGTAAACAAGGGCAATTTATATTTGAGGGTATTAAAAAAGCAGGCTTATATGAAGCAAGAGCTTTTTTTAAAGACTCTTTGATTTTAGAATCGTCTGTCTCTTTTGAAATATCTCCTCTTTCTACTCTATATGAAGATGCCGAGAACAATATCTCTATTGCTTGGAGACAAATATCGGGCAGTTATAAACCATTACGAGTTCCCCATGGGTTTAAGAGTAAAGGGGCATTAGTATTAACCCCTGAATGGATAGATAATTTTTCAAATATTGCAGAGTACCAATTAGATATGAACAACAGTAGTCAAAAAATCTTAGAAATGGATATGGGTGGATTAAAAGATTACCATTTACCTAATCTTTTTAATATTGGATATATTCAACATTATTCAGTAGGTGTTCGTGTAACAACTACCGATGGAAAACGAGCCATGCTTTGGGATTCGTTTTTTAATCATGGAAATGTCGAAGCATTCAAAGATGGTAAGTGGTTAAGTTATCCTTCTCCTGTTGAACATGTAAGAGGATATGATGATAACGATACAAATGTACATGGGTTAGCCATTGACAAATGGGTTCATTTCCAAGTTGATGTTGAAAAAGAGTTACAGAAATTAGAATCTAATAATACGATTATTTCTATTGATACTTTTTTTGCAACAGGTGGTTTTTTAGATAATTTAAAACTTTCTAAAAAATAAAGTAGTCTAATTAAAAAATGTTATAATTAGTAGATATTTAAAAATAGAAAAGAGTAACAATTATGACCTTTCAACCCTACCAAGCCTACTCTGCATCAGCAGGAAGTGGTAAAACATTTGCTCTGTCCGTTCGTTATATTTCGCTTCTTTTTATGGGTGTTGAACCCAGTACTATTTTGGCGGCTACCTTTACCAATAAAGCTGCTTCTGAAATGAAACAGAGAGTAATTGCCTTACTTATTCATCTAGAAGAGAAAGAGGCTGAACTTTTGGCTATCTCTGAACAGACAGGATTTACTACAGAAGAACTTTTAGCCAAACAGCCCGAAGTGCTTGAACTCTTTTTATCTTCTTCCAATTTTATTGTCACTCTTGATAGCTTTTTTACCTCTATTTTACGTTCAGCCTCTCTTTATATTGATATAGAACCCGATTTTGTAACCAAAGAGATAGATTCAAAAGTCAAAGAAGAGAACTTTTTGGAAGAAGTTCAGTCCAATTCGTTACTTCATCAGTTGGTTAAGTTGGCAATGAATATAGAAGATAAACGTTTTTTGAAGATGTTTGAATTGATGCAAAACTTTTATAAGATAGACCCTCTTTTACCTCGTGCTAACTATCGTTTAGAAAATATTGATGCACTTGAAACTAAAATTGATACTAAACGTGAAGCATTGTATCAGTTGATTATGGATGTAGGGGCTTCTAAGACAGCAATTAAAAATTTTGAGCCTATTGCCATAAAAGCACTCTTTAAAAAGTCTGTATTTTCAAAAGAGAGCCTGTTAGAGCATCGAAATTATAAAAAATATGTCGTTGCAACACCACAAATAGATGAATATTTCTTAGAGTTAAAAGCACTGTTAGGCGAATGGGCAAAGGTAAAAGAGCAGGTTATTTTACACAATCTTTTTCAAGTTTTTGATTATTATAAAAACGCAACCATTGGAACAGCACGACAGTTGGGGGTTTTAAGTTTTGATGATTTGTCCTATTTTACCTATAGGCTATTGCATGAGAGCATCAATAAAGATTTTCTCTATTTTAAAATAGACAGCCGTTTTAGACATATTTTGTTGGATGAATTTCAAGATACCTCTACATTACAGTTTTTACTTTTAAAGCCATTAATTGATGAGATTTTTTCGGGAATAGGGCAGAGCGAGTTTAAAAGTTTTTTTTATGTGGGCGATACGAAGCAGTCTCTGTACCGTTTTCGAGGTGGGGTCGAAGAGCTGTTTGATGCTGTAGCTAAAAATTATGGAATCACTATTTCAGATATGGATACCAATTATCGAAGTAGTAAACATATAGTAGAGCAAGTAAATAGATGGTTCGAGCCTAATATGTCTGGCTTTCCAATGGCTAAATATAGACAAGGTGTAAAAGAGGGATATGTTGAAGTTGTCGAAACCGAAGAGTTAATAGAAGAAGCTATAAAGCAGATAGAGCAATATTTAGCTAAAGATATTCTGTTAAATCATATAGCCTTGCTTGTCTCAACCAATAAAGATGGTGCAAGTTTACAAGAGGCGTGTTATAGAAAAGGGATTGTGACTTCTTTAAAGACTTCGAGTTCTCTAAAACATACTCCTAAGGTGGCTTCTGTTGTGAGTATGGTATCGTATCTGTTTCACGGTTTAGAACTTGATGCAAAAGCACTGCTAGAACGTATAGATAAGAGTTTTGAAGAGATTGATGTCTCTTGGTTTCATCCTTTTATAGAGCCTTTAGATGCTGTACATAAGATTATCTTGTGGTTTGGATATTTTGAGAACGATTTAAATCTGCTTAAACTCTTAGAGTTTTCAGCAACATTTTCCGATATTCCAACCTTTTTAGAAGAGTTTGAACTCTCTTCTATCGAAGTGGCAAGTTCTTCAAAAAATGGGGCAATGATTATGACCATTCATGGTTCAAAAGGGTTAGAGTTTGAACATGTAATTGTCTTAGACCGATTAAAAGGCACTGCACCTGATAGGTCAACCTTGCTATATGCTTATGATGAGTCTCTTTATGTAAAACAGGTATTTTATAAACTGGGTGGACGAGAGAATTTTGATGAGGTCTATAAAACGTTATTGGAAAAACAGAAAGTTCTAAATGCAAAAGATAAAATGAATATTTTATACGTGGCGTTAACCAGAGCAATAGAGAGCATGATTGTGCTACGAAAACCCAAAGGTTCAATATTTGACCCTTTGGGAATGACTTCTATGTTGCTAGGTGCTTTGGTTTCAAAACCTCTAAATTTGATTCCATCTAATAACATTTCAAAAGAAAAGATTATTATAAGTCACTATGGAGTGCAAGAGATAAGCAAAAAAGAAGAGGACGATGAAAAAGATTACGAGGCACTTCTTTTTGGTTCGGCTCTGCACTATGTGTTAGAGATGATAAATGATTTTTCTATTTTGGGTTTAGCCGAAGCGATGAATGCTACTAAAAATCGTTATGGATTGGAGCTAAATGAGCAAAAAATAGAAGGGATTAAAAACAGAGTATTAGAACTGATTACCAATGAACGATTTAAAAAACTTTTGCAAGGTGCAAAGATTAGCACCGAACAATCACTGGCATTTAATGATGAACTCAAACAGATAGATTTACTGCTTACTTATTCTAAACATTGTGTAGTTATTGACTATAAGAGTTCTAAAAAATACCATTTAAGCCATGTAAATCAAGTAAGGTATTATAAAAAAGCAATCCAAAGCATTACAAAAAAACAGACAAGAGGAATTATTGTCTATCTATTAGAGAGTGGGGTGGAGTTTTTTGAGGTTTAAAAAAATCTATATGTTAATAAAGCTAATTTTATTAACTGCTCATCCGAAATACCTATACAAGATAATGTAAAATATTCTTGTGAACTAAAATTTAAATTTTCTTCTGTCATTACTAAATCTCCAGTGTTACCACTTTCATCTATATAATATTTCATGTTCTATTTCCTTTTCATTAATTATCTCCTCAATACTCCCAAACCTCTCCTCTTCAACCTCACACAAAGAAGAAAAATCCTCCAAACACTCCAAAACCAAAGCCAACCTCAAAAGTGACTCCAAAGAAATCTGCCCACTTCCCTCAAAGCGTTTGAGCGAACCAAAGCTCACACATGAACGAGTAGCCAACTCTTTTTGGGTAAAACCAAGGCTTTTTCTACGATTTTTAAAATTTTTTATACTTCATAATATATAGTTTCTTAAATAGAAAAGCTGTAAGAGCTGTAGACCTCTTCTAAAGCCCACAATATAGAAGCTTAAGAAGCATAAAAATACTATTTTATAATTTTTATACACCGTTTTATAAGTTAAATGCACCTTTTTATAACTTTAATACACCACTTATTTGAATATAGAGTATTTATAGTTTTCATCGGTTTTATTGTAGATAAGAAGGACTTTAGCCCAATTTTTTCTACTTTTGAACTAGGAATTAAAAATTTTATCCTATAAATACACTGTTTTATAATCCTAATACACCTAATTTTATAAAGCAGGTGCATTATTTATTTTTGTTTTGTAATCAGTGATTTAAGAATGATTTTACCCATGCGTTCTAGCTACTCTAAACGAATCTATCTACTATTAAAAGAGTATGCAAAAATAGGTTCAAGAACATTTAATGTAAAAAAGCTTCAAGATATTTTAATTGTTCCAGATAGTCATAAAAGGAGATACAATAAATTTAAAGTCTCTGTATTACAAGAAGCAGAAACAGACATCAATGAATTTACAGACTTAGAAGTTAAACTAAGTGAAAAAAAGTTAGCTAAAAAAGTAGTAGAAATAACTTTTTCTATCAAAAAAAATAGCAATGCTTTAAAAGCTTTTATCCAAACCATAAGAGAATTATACACAAACCAAATTCTACACCACAGCAAAGATAACCGACCCATAAAATGCAGTGAAAAAGGCTACCTCTATTATGAAGATGATGAAAAGTCCTATATCGACAAAAAAGAGGCTCAAAAACTATGGGAGTACCTTTATGAGAACCGAGAAAACCTTTATGTTTTCAAAAAGAGTTTAGAAGAGAGTCAAAAATATACTTATCTTTCAAATATCGAATTTTTCAAAGAGTACCTCAAAAATAATTTTGCTCACAAAAAGATTGTTGACCTAAAACAGGGGGATAGAGTTATAGAAATTTCTCTTTTTCCTAATGGAAAGCTTTATGATATGAGTGGGGAGAGTTTGGATTATGAAGAGATGGATAAGATATGGAATACTATTTATAAGTTGGCTAAGAGTGGGAAGTTGGGGCTTTTGGAGGAGTAGCCTCTTGAAAAATCTTTTTTGATACTTATCAACCTTATTGCTTTTACTTTTGATTATAATCTATGGTATGAAAAAGAGAGAAAGCGTGGTTCTTATTACAGGTGCAAGTTCGGGTATGGGCAGAGCAACAGCTCTCTTTTTAGCCAAAAAAGGTTTTATAGTCTATGCAGGTTCTAGAAAACCTGAAATTATTCCAAAACAAAAAAATATAATAGCTTTAAAACTTGATATTACAAACCCTAAAGAGATTCAAAAGTCTATAGCTTCTATCCCTAATATTGATATACTCATTAATAATGCAGGTTATGGATTGGTCTCAACGGTTGAAGATGTAAGTGAAGAGGAGATGTTGACTCAATTTAATATTAATGTTTTTGGATTGCTTCGAGTTTGTAAAGCTGTCATTCCAAAGATGAGGAAGCAAAATAGTGGTATTATTATTAATATTAGCTCTTTTCTTGGAAAAATTGGTCTGCCTCTTTTTACGTTTTATAATGCCAGTAAATATGCTGTAGAGGGGATTACCGACTCTTTGCGTTATGAGTTAGATGATTTTAATATTAGGGTTCACTCTATTATGCCAGGCTTTTTTGCCACCAATTTTGCAAAAGAGAACTTGGTTGTTAATAGCAGTACATTTAATGAGAAATCTCCTTATAATAAGTTGGTCTCTACTTTAGCTCCTATGATTGTGGAGCAGATTAATAATGGAAACCAAAGTTACGAGGTAGCAAAGATGATTTTAGAGATTATTGAAAATAAACATTTTCCTGCCCGAGCTACTGTAGGCGATAAAGCCAAAAAGTTTATTCCTATGAAAAAAGAGCTAAGTGATGAAGATTTTGAGCGTAGAGTAAGGGAGTACTATAATTTATAATGGAGAGCTTCTTTTTTAATACAACCGATAACCGTTATAAGAGAACTTCTCTATTAAAAATAAAAAATAGTTATTTAGACAGAGTAGATATATCGAATGGTGTGGTATTTTTAGAGGGAGTACTTTTTAATAAAACCAAAGAGATAAAGATAAAAAATTTGGACAGATTGGTTATGCTTGTGATGATAAAAGAGGGAAGTGTCCTTTTGAACGATAGGATTTCTAATCGTAAAGAGTGTTTAAAACGAGGAGATTTAGGAATCTATTGCTCCTCTAGACAAGATATGTTGCTCACGATAGAAAAGAGTAAAAAAACAGATGTTTTTATACTCTTTATTGCTGATTTTTTCTTGAAAAGGTATCTTAGTAGTTCGCTAGATGAACCAATAGATTTTTTATACGCCAAAATGCAAAAAGAATGCTCTTTAGAAAAGATAGATGTTCAACCCATTGATGCCTTAACTCTTTACATTATAGAAAAACTCTTTGATGTCTCTGTCAATGAGCGTATGCAGAGTATTCGAGCAGAGCATCGAGTTGTAGAGTTTATGATACACCGTTTTAAACTTTTGGACATTGTAGATGAAAAAATTTTGGAAGAAGATTTGGTTTTGGCTCAACGAGCAAAGGCAATTTTATTAGAGAATTTTGTCTCGCCTCCCACTATTCAAATTTTAGCTCATCTTTGTGCTACAAATGAGTCTAAACTGAAAAAAATATTTAAACAGGTTTATCAAATTACACTTCATAGTTATGTACAGAAACTTCGACTAGAAAAGGCAAACTATTTACTAAAAGAAGAGCCTTTAACCATAGGAGAGATAGCAAAAAAGGTGGGTTATAAGCACCAAGGGTATTTTTCAAAGCTTTTTTTTAAGGCGTATGGTGTTTATCCTAGAGAATTAATTTAAAAAATCCCATTCTTGCTAAAATAAAAACCCATTTGTGCTAAATGACTATTGATTGTCCTTATTTATTAATATATACTTATGTAAGTTATAATAAGGAGATATAGATATGAAAAAGTTGATTCATCCTGTTACTATTACGTTGATGGTGGTAGTATTTCTGTTTTCTTTACCTTTTTTAGTCCCTAAAAAAGTTATTGAAACACTTTCTGACAATGCCTTACGAGAAAAAGCACTCTCTGGTCAAATGTTGCTAATACCAAGAACGTATTCAGATTTATTGAGGGTTATAGATAATGCTGAAAATCCCATGAGTCGAGAAAAAATTGCTCTGGGTAAAAAACTCTTTTTTGATAAGCAACTCTCTCAAGATAGAACCATAAACTGTGCCTCTTGTCATAAGTTAAAAGAGGGTGGAGATGATAATCTGCCTACGGCGATAGGGCATGAAGGTCAAGAAAATCCTTCTCATTTAAATTCGCCTACGGTTTTAAATTCGGCTCTTGCCAAATTTCAATTTTGGGACGGTCGAGCCAAAGATGTAGAAGAGCAAGCAGGAGGACCGATTCAAGCTCCTTTTGAGATGCACATGAAACCCAAAGAGGTAGAAAACAGATTAAATGCCAATCAAGAGTATGTCGAGACATTTCAAGCTATTTTTGGTGCAGAAAAGATAACTTTTGAAAATGTACGAAAAGCAATAGGAGCGTATGAACGAACGCTCTTAACCTATGGAGCGTATGATAAATTTTTAGATGGAGATAACTCGGCTCTAAGTGTACAAGCCAAAAGAGGAATGACAATCTTTTTGACCAAAGGGTGTAAAGGCTGTCATACAGGGATGAGTGTAGGAGGACAAAGTATACAGCAGTTTCCTCTTCGGAATTATTTTTCAGACTATTTAGGAGCGATGTTTGACCCGAATATAAAGATAAAAGAGTCCCCTTTTCCTTTTGAAAACAAGGGTGGATTTTTGGGTAGAGAGGATAGGTTAAAATTCAGAGTTCCCATTTTACGAAACATTACAAAAACAGCTCCTTATTTTCATAACGGTTCAGTGGATAAATTAGAAGAGGTGGTACGGATTATGAGTAAATATCAGTTGGGTAATGAGTTCTCTAAACGAGATATTGATGATGTGGTCGCATTTTTAAAGAGTTTAGAAGGAGAGATTGTAGAGTATTAAATTTGTGGGAGTGTTCGATTGTATCGAACACTTTTTGAATGCTGTTAAGAAGGCATTCCTCCACCCAATTTCTCTTTGACATGTTCGTCTGCCATAGAGATATTCCACGCAGGTTCCCAGACCACTTCTACTTCTACATCGCCTACACCTTCCAGTTTTTCAACAGCTTCTTTTACCCACTGTTTTATCATTTGGTGTAAAGGACAACCTTGAGTTGATAAGGTCATGATAACCTGTACATTACAAGACTCATCGACAATAGCATCGTAAATAAGCCCCATCTCTACAAGATTAAATCCTACTTCTGGATCAATTACGGTGCTAATGGCTTCAAAAGCACTCTCTTTTGTGATAGTACACATGTTTAAATTTCCTTTTTTAAATGGACTTCGTAGGGGTATTCCCTTGTGGATACCCAAATATTGGACACCCACAAGGGATGCCTCTACATTTTCTATAGTTTATTTCCCGTATCCCAACATTTTAGACATTGATAGATAAAGAAATACTGCTCCGACAATTAACAGTGAAGCACCTACTTTAAACAGATAATCAGACTCTACTAACAATCCAATTCCTCCTAAAACTGTACCAATAGAGCTGTGCCAAAACATCATGTTGGCTTGTTCTTTTGGGTACATTTCATGAAGCATGGGTACAGGTTCTTTTCCAACCAGTGGAGAGAATCGTTCAAACCATACTAGAAATGGTACTATTTTATAGAGGTGTCCATTGATAAGAAATCCTATAAACCCAATCATAAAAAACCATACAGAAGTATGTAGCCAAGCTTCATGTGCATTTGGAAGAAAGGATAAAACAGCTAAAATAAGTGAAGCAATAAGCGAGCTAAATCCAAATATCATTGATTTTGCCCAAACGTCCATCTCTTTTCTAACCGTTAATTTATAGATAATATAGATTTGGTAAATATACAATCCTATACCTATAAGAGTTAAAATATAGCCTATCCACTCTAGTGATTTTATTCCAAAAATAGCAGAGATAAATACGATTCCAACACCTGTAGCTACCAGATTAAATCCACGTTTGATAGGTGTTTCATCAAATCCATGAGCCAAAGAGAACATTGGAATAAGCGTAAGTGAAAGCCCCATAATGGTTAGTAAAACAAAACCACCAAGAACAGCATAAACATGAGCTTTCAAGATGGCATTAACATCCACATTTATTGCTCCACTTAATCCCAATGCAATAACAAATCCACTTAAAATTCCTAATAACAAAAAGCTATTGCTTACAGCAATGGTTTTTACGGTCAATGTTTTTATCTCTGCTTTTTGCAAGGTTGCAAAGGCTTCTATTGCAAAGATTATCATGGCAACTAAAACCAATAATCCTCCAAAAGAGAGCAGAGCAGGG
>Ga0256826_1002148_pt1 | contig 12122 bp, 10 predicted proteins | sample CV79metaG_FD_185975 | JGI IMG/M metagenome (GOLD analysis project Ga0256826, IMG submission 185975) | Hydrothermal vent microbial communities from East Pacific Rise, Pacific Ocean - CV79 | ecosystem: Environmental > Aquatic > Marine > Hydrothermal vents | place: Pacific Ocean: East Pacific Rise... | reverse complement strand
TGTAAAACCTCTGAGTAAAATACTTGCTTTTAGCACAGCAATAGTCGATAGAAGAATAACAAAAAAAGGGCATGATATTAGCAAAAGTGAATTAGATGATGCTATTGAACTTACAACAGGTGACCAATCTACCGAAGAAGAAAAAAACATGCTCAAAGGAATAGTTAAATTTGCAGATATGGAAACATCGGAAATAATGAAAGCCCGTGTTGATGTTTCTGCAATAGATTTTGAAGCATCCTTTAAAAATATTATGCAAGGTGTTATACAATCAGGGTTTTCTCGAATTCCTGTATATAGAGAATCTCTGGATAATATTGAAGGGATTTTATACATTAAAGACTTACTTCCCTATTTAAATGAAACGGCAAACTTTGAGTGGAATCACTTAATCCGTTCTGCTTTCTTTGTTCCTGAAAACAAAAAGATAAACGAGTTATTACAAGAATTTAGAGAGAAAAAAATTCACCTTGCAATTGTTGTTGATGAATATGGTGGCACTTCGGGGATAGTAACATTAGAGGACATTTTAGAAGAAATAGTTGGAGAAATAAATGATGAATTCGACGATTTACACATGGATATTGATTTTGAAAAAATAGACGATAAAACTTATATTTTTGCAGCCAAAACATCCTTAATTGATTTTAGTAAAATACTTAAAATGGATGAAGATGTTTTTGATGATGTTGAGGGTGATTATGATTCATTAGCAGGCCTAATTCTTGAAATTCATGGAAACATCCCTAAAAAAGGCACCCAAGTTAGTCATAGTAAATACCGCTTTGAAGTTATTGAACTAGATTATAAAAGGATAAAAAAAATAAAAGTGGAGATTATAGATGAAAAATAAAAGCACACAAATCCTTCAAAAATTCATCATTCTATTTATTATCACGAGCATATTAGTAGCTTGTGATGAAGACTATCAACCCAAACCTCGTGCCTATTTTAGAATACAATTGCCAAAGAAAGAATACCATCACTATAAAAACCCTTATTTCCCATATTCGTTTAGCATTCCCACTTATGCTAAAATAGAACCCGTTATTTCGGCAGGTAATAAATATTGGATTAATATTTATTATCCCAACTTTAATGCTCAGCTGCATATTAGCTATAAACCCATTCATCATAATTTAGATACCCTATTAAACGATGTGCACAGCATGATGAATAAACACATACCTAAAGCTAATGCTATTAATGAGCAATTATATTTAAACGCAAATAAAAAAGTTTATGGAATGACCTACGAAATACAAGGCTCAGAAGCTGCATCACCTTTCCAGTTTTATGTAACAGATAGCACCACCCATTTTTTAAGAGGAGCGCTCTATTTTAACTTTTCGCCTAATAATGATTCCTTAAAGCCGGTTATAGAATTTCTTGAAGCTGATATACGAGAGATGATAGATAGCTTTAAATGGGAAGAAATAAAACTGTAGTTTAAAGAGTTGAATTGGGCAAATTAATATATCAATTCGAATTAAATCCTATTCCCAAAACTATTGTATTTTTGCAGAAAAACAAAGCATATGTTTAATTCATACCCATATAATTCAGAGAAGATTCAAGAAAGAATTCAGTCTATATTAAAACAAGGCAAGAAAAACTTAGACCCGCAAAAGGCATACCGCCAAATACTCTCCTTCATAGACTTGACTACCCTTGAAGGCGCTGATACTGATGAAAAAGCAATCAGCTTAGCCTTACAAGCCGGAAATTATTTTTCAGCTGAAAAGAACATTCCAAATGTGGCAGCAGTTTGCGTTTATCCTACTTTGGTGAAAATAGTAAAGGACAACTTAAAAGACCCCAATATAGGTGTAGCTTCTGTTGCAGGAGCATTCCCTGCCGGACAGTCACCCATCCATATTAAAGTAGCTGAGGTAGAGTATGCAGTGGAACAGGGCGCTGATGATATTGATATGGTTCTTTCGCGTGGAAAGTTTTTAGAGGGAAAATACCAAGAAGTACAAGATGAAGTGCAAGCTGTTAAAAATGCTTGTGGAAAAGCTCACTTAAAAGTTATTTTAGAAACCGGAGAACTTAAAACTATAGCTAATATTAGAAAGGCTAGCGAGCTAAGCATTCTGGGCGGTGCAAACTTTATTAAAACATCTACCGGTAAAATTCCTGTTGCTGCCACGCTTGAAGCTATGTTGGTGATGTTGGACACTATTAAGGAATATTACGAAAAAACCGGAATCAAAGTAGGAATTAAACCTGCTGGAGGAATCTCAGAAGCGGATGTTGCCATTGATTATTTTCTCTTGGTAAAAGAAACACTTGGCGAGGAGTGGTTGAAAAATAAGCTTTTTAGGATTGGGGCTTCACGACTTGCCAATAAAGTTTTCGATTTAATTAAGTAAGAAAAACTATTAATCATGAACTATAAACTACTACTATTAGCTTGTATTATAATCTTTATTGGAGCAAGTACACATGCACAAAGCAATCTTACAATTGCAGAAGACTTTATGGTTAAATCTACAACAGGTGATTCTTATTATTTATTCCCCATTTTGGATGATGGGAAAATAGCAGTACTTACTTTTTTCACAACAACATGAGGTTCTTGTGTAACCTATACTCCGGAAGTAGTATTATCTAACCAGGATTTTGGTTGTAATCAAGGAGATGTTTTTTATTTAGGAATTAATTGGGGAGCTAATAATAATGCTGTAAACGATTTTATTGATGTTCATGCTATTGGTTTTCCTTGCGCAAGTGGATTGGAAGGATTGGGGGATTTAGTAAATACCCAATATGGTATACAATCTCATATAACCGTTTTAGTTGTAACTCCTGATAAACAAATTGCAGGACAGTTTTATGGTCCAGATTATTTTCCAACTAGAGATACTTTAAACAACCTTTTACTCAGTTTAGGAGCTCAAATGCAAGATTGTTCCGTTGGAATATCTGATAGCCATATTTTATCAAATAATTTTATTGATATTCAGGTATCCCCTAATCCTGTTGTTGAAAATGCCCATTTGGAAATAAAGACTAAAGGTAATGGTTTTTACCATATTAAAATTATGAATATCTTTGGCCACGTCATACAATCTTTCCCTACACAACTAAATAAAGGGATAAATAAGATAGATGTTCAATTGTCATTAGTACCTGGGGGTATGTATTTTATAAGCTTGTATAGAGGAGACGAAAAATTAATTAGTAAAAGAATACTTAAACAATAATAAAACAAAACGAACAGGACAATGGTCTTGTCGCAAAATGGATGATAGAGTTTACATAAACAATATCTTACCGTTTTTTATAAATACAAACAGATGAAAAAAGTAATATTAATTATTGGAATCCTAGTTGGTAGTGCTTGCTTTTGGCAGTCTTGTACCAAGGATGATAGCATTTTAATTGATGGCGACTCTAGAGAGTCATTTGTTAGCGCATGGACAGCAGTTGACCAGTGCTCAAAGCAAACTTACGGAGTAGATATTAAAATTGATGAGAGTAATTCAACACAGGTTATCATTGTAAATTTTGCAAATTTAGGAAGACCAGCCACAGGAATTATTGCAGGAAATAATATCTATGTAGAAAAACAAAATATAGGAAATGGCTATTCGGCAGAAGGTAATGGTAAGCTTAATGGCTCGGTCATCACTTGGTTGTCTTATAACTACGAAACAGAATCGGAGTTAGTAGAATGTACGGCTACATATAGTAAATAACAATTGATAAGGATAAGTGAAACACTCATTTTACTTGCTAATTGTTAAAATTTTTTATTTAAAAAAAGGTATTGCAAAATTTGCAATACCTTTTTATTATAACCTATAATCTATTTATTTTGCTTGAGACTCCTCCTCAGCACTTAGCCATCCACCACCAAGTGATTTGTATAAACTAACATAAGAGGAGAGCAACAGCTGTGCTTTTTCGCTGAGTTGTAATTCAGCATTAAAGGCTGATCTTTCGTTCTCTAAAACTTCCAAATAACTTGTTACACCTTTATCGTAACGCATACGGCTTAGATTTGCTGCATTATCCATTGCTTTATAGTAAATTTTTGTTGCATCAACTTCTTTTTTATAGGTTTCCAAATCTATGAGTCCGTCTTCAACATCTTTAAAAGCTCTTAAAATAACGCTTTCATAATTAATGATTAACTCCTCAGCCTTTTTCTTCTCAACCTCTACTCGCCTTTTGTTTTTCCCAAATTCAAAAATGGGTCCTAACAGGCTTGCTCCGGCAGACCAAGCCAGCCCGCCAGTTACCAACGATTCTAAATCATTACTTGCAGAGCCTAAAATACCTGTTAAGCTAATACTAGGGAAACGAGCGGCAACAGCTGCTCCAATTTTTGCATTTTGAGCCCTAAGCCTGGCTTCTGCCTGACTAATATCCGGACGTCTTTCAATTAATTTGGAAGGAATTCCAGCAGGAATATCCGGATTTGCCAATTGATCTTTAAAACGAGCATCAATAATAAAAATACTGGGATTATCACCTAATAACACACTTAAAGCATAGGAAGTTCGAGCAACCAATCTTTCATATGTTGGTACAGTACCTACTGCAATAGCCCATTGTCCTTCAGCTTGGTTTAAATCTAGTTCAGGAATTATTCCTTCATCAAATCTCTTTCTGATAATATTTAAGGAATTCAATCTAGCCTCGGCTGTTTTTTGAGAAATTTTCAATCTATTATTAAAATCTATCAATTGGAAATACAAGCTAGAAACATCCGATATTAGTGATATCTGCATGCTTCTCATTCCATATTCTGACGCTATCATATCTTCTAAAGCAGCAGCACTCAAACTTCTGTACTTACCCCAAAAATCTATTTCCCAAGATAAAGCAGGAGTAACATAAAAGTTATTATCAACCGATGCCATTTTTGCACCTCCACCAGCATAATTCCCTCGGGCTGCCCCAGCTTGAATACTGATACTGGGCCAAAGGTCTGCTTTTGTCATTCCATGATAAGCACGAGCTTGCTCAATTCTTTTAGCTGCCATAAGAACATCTTTATTATAAACCAGAGCATGTGCAATCATTGTATCTAATACATTGTCACCAAAAAGTTCCCACCAACGCAAATTAATAGAATCACCGGCAATATGTTCACCTAAAAATGAATCTGATACTTCTATTTCAGGTTTCTGATATTTAGGTCCCATCATACAACTGCTCAAGAAAACAGTTGAAACCATAAAAACCAATACGAATTTTAATATTTTCATTTTATTTTATTTTAATCAAAGTTCTTTAAGTTGAAAGTTTTGAGTTGAAAGTTTTAAGTTTTTAAAGTTTATAAAGTTGAAAGTTTGTAAGGTTTAAAAGCAATCCCACTTTTAACTTTCCACTTTTAACTTTCCACTTTTAACTTTCTAACTTTCCACTTTCTAACTTTCCACTTTCTAACTTTCCACTTTCTAACTTTCCACTATTAACTCACTTCTTTCTGCTTCCAATTGTTTATCTCTTTTTTTCTCGTATCCAAATATTTTCCCAATTGCAACAAAGAGCATAGGGTACATAAATACACCTAAGAAAGTTGCAAAAGCCATACCCCCAAGCAATGCCATGCCCATAACTTTACGCGCTTCGGCGCCGGAGCCACTTGCAATTACCAAAGGAAACACTCCCAAAATAAAGGAGAAGGCGGTCATTAAAATAGGTCGGAAACGTGATTTAGCTGCCAATATTGCTGCATCAAATAAACTAATTCCTTTTTTAAATTCATCATTAGCAAATTCTACAATTAAAATTGCATTCTTAGCAGCCATTCCTATCAGCATCACAAAGGAAACTTGAGCAAATATATTATTCTCAAAAGTAGTGCTTCCTAGTCGTGCAAGCCAAAGCGCAAATAAGGCTCCAAAAATAGCAAATGGTGTTCCTAATAAAATACTCAATGGTAAAGACCAGCTCTCGTACTGAGCAGATAAAATAAGGAATACAAATAATAAAGAGAATGTTAAGATAACCCCCAATGAACCGGATGCTTTTTTCTCTTGAAAGGACATGGCATTCCAGGCGTAGCCCATATCAGATGGTAATACTTCGGCAGCTACTTCTTCTAGTGCGTCCATAGCTTGAGCTGAGGTATACCCAGATGCGGGCCCCCCTGTCACTTCTACCGATCTAAACAGATTAAATCTATTGGTGTATTCGGGTCCAGAAATAGGAATAATAGTTGCCAAAGTAGCTAAAGGAACCATTTCACCTTTATTGTTCTTTATAAAGAAATTCCCAATATCGGATTCTTTATTTCTATACTGTGGTTCTGCCTGAATATATGTTTTATACAATCGGCCAAATCTAGTAAAATCGTTTACATAGGACCCACCCATAAATGCACCAACCGTTTGGTAGAGATCGCCCAAATTAACGCCTAGTTTCATTGCTTTTTCTTTATCCACATTCATATAGCGCTGAGGAACATTGGCTTGGAATGTAGAGAAAGCTCTTCCTATTTCAGGACGTGCGTTTGCAGCTTGAATAAATTTCAACATATTATTAGCCAAATAATCAGGTGTATTACCTCCTTTATCCTGGAGCATGATACTAAAACCTGAACCATTACCCAAACCAGGAATAGCAGGTGGTCCAAAAGCAAATGCCTGCGCTTCGTTTATTTGCATAGACAGAGCTATATTTACTTCCTCAATGATTTCTTTAGCTGTTTTTTCTCTTTTATCCCATGGTTTTAAACTGGCAAACATAAAGCCAGTATTGGTTGACATGGCTCCCGATAATAATGAAAAACCTGTAGCTGTTGTTACATATTCTACTTCCGGAATTTGCATCATTATTTTTTCAATTTTCTTAGCAACTTCATCAGACCTTTGTAATGAAGCAGCATCGGGCAATTGCATATTCACAAAGAAATAACCCATGTCTTCTTCCGGAATAAATCCACCCGGAACTAGTTTTCCAAAAAATCCTGCAGCAATTGTAATGATAATGATAAATACAGCCGAGCGTTTTAATTTTCGAGTTACAACATTTGTAAAACTCATATAGGCTTCGGTAGTTTTATCCATTCCTTTATTAAACTTAGCAAAAAACCAACCCAAAGGACCTTTATAAGGTTTAGGTTCTTTAAGTAAAATGGAGCATAGGGCAGGGCTTAGCGTAAGTGCGTTAACTGAAGAAACCAAAACTGAAACCACTATAGTAATAGCAAATTGCTGATATAATAGGCCGGTGATTCCTGCCATTCCAGCAACCGGAATAAACACAGCTACTAACACTAAAGTAGTTGCAATAACAGGAGCAGTAACTTTACGCATTGCCTCCAGAGTTGCTTCTTTTGCAGTCATTCCTTTTGCAATATTTACTTGTACTGCTTCCACCACAACAATGGCATCGTCCACCACAATACCAATGGCTAATACGAGACCTAAAAGCGATAATACATTAATAGTAAATCCCAACATTGGGAAAAACATAAATGCTCCAATAAGAGAAACCGGAATAGCTAATGTAGGAATAAGAGTGGCTCTCCAATCTTGAATAAAAATAAATACTACAAGAATAACGAGTAATAAAGCGATGATAAGAGTAACCACAATATCTTTAATACCTGCTGTAATTGGCGCGGTAGAATCCAGTGACACATCATATTTTATTGATTCGGGGAAGTTAGCCTTTAAGTGCTCCATCTCCTCCAAAACATTAGCAGCCAATTCAACAGCATTAGAACCCGGTGCCTGATAAAGAGCAATCACAGAACAAACTTCGCCATTCAATCTGGTAAAAGAGCTATAAGTTTCTACACCTAAGTCAATTGTTGCAATATCACTTAATTTTACTTGTGAACCATCGGATTGAGTTCTAATAACAATTTCCCCAAAAGCTTCAGGAGAATTAAATCTTTCAGGCATTCTCACAGTATAAGTAAATTCTGTTCCAGGAGGAGCTGGTTCTGCTCCAAATTTACCCCCAGGAACTATTACATTTTGCTGATTAATGGCATTTAAAATCTCCGGAACTGTTAATCCCATTTGTGATAAACGGTCGGGTTTTACCCAAATTCTCATTGAATAATCCGAAGCACCTAAAATATCTACTCTTCCTACTCCTTTAATTCGAGCCAACTGATCTTGAATATTAATCAGAGCATAATTACCTAAAAAATCCTGATCGTAACGGCCATCGGCAGTTAAAGTAATCAACATTAGAATATTGGGTAATGATTTTTCAGTAGATACACCGTATTTTTTTACTGCTTCGGGTAGTTTTGCTGTAGCAGCAGAAACACGATTTTGAGCCAATACCGTATTCATATCCGGATCAGTACCCACATCAAAAGAAATATCTATAGACATGGTTCCATCGTTGGCATTGGTAGATTTCATATAAATCATATTATCCACCCCATTTATTTTTTGTTCTAAAGGGGTAGCCATAGACTCCTCCACGCTAAGTGCATTTGCACCAACATAAGAGCCTCGAACTTGGACAATAGGAGGAGTAAGGTTAGGGTATTGCTCAATGGGCAAGCCAATGAGAAACACAGCTCCAACAATTACAATGATGATAGCTATTACCATTGCAACAATTGGTCTATGAACGAAAAAGTTTCCTTTATTATCTGACATAGTTTGTTTTTTTATTGTTGAACGGCTTTTGATTTATATTCTACATCTTGGGCATTTACTAAAGCACCATTTCTTACTTTCTGAATGCCATCAAGTACTACTTTATCAGATGCTTTTAAACCATCATTAATTAGCCAATAATCATCTATTTTGGGTCCTGTAACAACTTGTACAGCCACTATTTTGCTACTATCATTAACGATATAGACTGATCTTTGACCCTGTAATTCCATTACACAAGATTGAGGAACAAGAAGCGCATCTTTAACTATCTTTATTTCAGCTTTAACCTTAGCATATTGACCAGGACGGATTAAATGTTTTGGGTTTGGAAAACGAGCCTGAACAAGTAATGATCCAGTGGAAGCATTTATTTCTCTATCAATAAAAACAATTTTCCCTTTATGATTAAAAACAGAGCCATCTGCCAAAATTAATTCTAGGGTTCCTTCTCCATCCTCTTCTGCTTCAACACGCTTATGATTCATGTATTCTTTAGCAAAAATTAGATATTGTCTTTCGGAAAGGAAAAACTCTACATTAATACTACTCACGTCGGACACGGTGTTTAAAATAACCGGATTTGGGTTCTGCCCAACAAATTCCCCAACTTTAGCATTTGTTTTTCCTATGATTCCATCAATAGGAGAATATATCTCAGTATAACCCAATTCAATATTAGCCAAATCATAATTAGCATTAGCAGCATCTACTTGGGCAACACTTGCTTCATATTGAGCTTTAGCATTATCCAAATCTGATTGACTAACTGCATTAGCTTCTGCCAAAGGTTCATAACGTCTTAAATCATTTTTTGCTTTCACCATTAGTGTTTTTGCTTGTGCTATTTCACTCAATCGAGCAGCCACATTAGCTTTATATGATGTTGGGTCAATAGAATAAAGATGATCCCCTTTTTTAACTTTGGTTCCCTCGTCAAAATATATACCTTCTAAAAAGCCTTGGACTCTGGCTCTGATGGGAATATCATATATCCCATAAGTTTGGCCTACATATTCATGATATATTGGAACATCTTTTTGCATTACTGAAACAACAGTAACTTTTGTTGGAGGAATTACTGCTTTTTGCTCTTCTTTACATGATGTAATAAACATCATGACTAATAAAGATAAAAGAATAGTTTTAGTGCTGATACTAATAGTCTTCATATTATTATATTTATTTTAATTATTTTTTCTGTTAAGAAACTTACCAATGATAAATGCCATGATTATTGCTAGATATAATTGCCCACACATACCAAAAAACACACTAGCCAATTTGGCAATATCACTTTGGGGAGCAATATCTCCATAACCAATTGTGGTAAGAGTGATAAAACTGTAGTAAACAAAGTTAGCAATTTCTGGTGTATCTACACCTATACTTTCGTGATTAAATGTCCATAATAAAGTATTGGTTAAGGTAAACATCACTCCAATTAAGAAATATCCATTTATAGCCTCTACTATAACCTTAGTATTTACTTCTTTGCTTTCAACTATTTGTGTAACCATAATTACAGAAGCACTTATGAATACCATGATGCTAAAAGCAAAAGAGAGAATATTAAAAACAGTTAAATTAGTATAATACATTGTCCAAATAAGCAGCAAACTTATTGTGATTAAAACACGTAAACTCTTTGATTTACTCTGCCTTTTATTCTGAATAATAGACAATATAGATAATGTGATGATACTATAAGAAAAAGGTCCAATAAAGTCGAATAGCTCAGTTCGGTCTATTATCGGAAACACAAACACAAAAAGAAATATTCCAATAGAAAGGAAAATGTGGCTAGGTAATCGTTTGATGGAATGGATTATATTCATTAAGTATTTTTGACAAAAATACTAATTATTTGGAATACATATAAATAATATAAAAAAAAGAAAAACTATTGAATCATTAGCTTCCCCTTGATAAGCCCTTTATCATTTATTAGTTGATAGAAATACATCCCACTTTTAAAATTACTAATGGAAATTTTCCCGTCAAAAGTAAGCTCCTTTGTTAAACATAATTTCCCATTTATATCAAATATCTTTACTTTAATAGGTTGTGCATTATCTTTTGTCTCTAACACAATATATTTAGATGCAGGATTTGGAAAAATCTTGATTACCTTTTTTGATAAAACCTCAATCCCAAGCAAAAACTGAGAATATTGAAAAGATGATTGAGAAATAGGTATCCATGAATTGTTAAGCCACTTAAAGCTTTGATATCCTTTAAGCATATTATTAAAAAATGCTTTAATGTTTCCCATTGGATATAGATGAATTCCATCATCAATCATGGCTTCTCCATTGTCAAAGTAGGGGAGAATTAAGTCATCATAAATAAAAGTAGGACTTGTATCCCATGTAAATTTTTCTCTTTGAGCCCAAGAATTATCCTGCCAACTATAAATAATATATTCATTCATATTATTATCAGCATCGTAGCTATATTCATATTTGGTAATTTCAATCCAATTACGTTTTTCCGAAAAAGAATAAGCTATTTCCTGAATTTTATTCCCATTTTCATCATAAATATAATCTATCTTCCGCTTTTCAATCCAATCGGGCAAACCAAACTTATCAAACAATATTTTTTGGCTTATTTTTCCATCCTCTCGGTATGAATATTCATTTTTAGAATTTGCTTTCCACTGTTCATCCTGCCAATCGTAATGATTATCAGAGATCAGCAAGCCTTGTTCGTAAAAAAATTCATCTTTTATATCAAGAACCCACAGCCCATCAAAGGCGTCCCAGTATGATTTAGTCTTTATAGATAGTTGGTTTGATGCATTATATTCATACTCAGTCTTTGCATTAATCGCCCATTCTGCTGTTTCATAATCTCTCAAATACATAGTTTTAACATCTATTAAACCATTGGAGTTATACGTAATATCCTCCTTAAATATCAATACTAATTCTTGAGAATCATTACTACCCTCTTGAGAAATAATTCTTTGTATCAGTTTGTTATCAGCATCATGCGAATAATCAACTTGCTTCCAAATATCCATTCCCCCATCCGTATTATTTATCATAAACTTTTCCTGAGTTTGTATTCCTTTTTCGTCATAAGTATATACATAGCTTTTCGATTTGGTCCATTCCCCATTATAATTATCTTGAAATATTATGGAATCTAACTTTTGTTTTGATGTTTGAGCATTTACTATAATACTAATAAATGCAATAAGAATAAGCGTGGATATTTTTTTCATGATAATAGCTGTATTAAATGTATACCAAAGTTACACAAACTTTGTTAAACTAAAGGTAGAAATACCTGATTCATTCAGCAAATCCCCCAAAAATTCCTATTTTATTGCCAAGCTATTTATAGATTGAATGCAAAGTTTATATTTGCATGGGAAAGTACTTGGAGTACTTGGAGTACTTGGAGTACTTGGAGTACTTGGAGTACTTGGAGTGCTTTGGAGTGCTTGGAGTGCTTGGAGTACTTGGAGTTTTTAGTCACTTTATAAATAAATGATGTCGAATAGCTTTTATTGCAATTTAAAAT
>Ga0256826_1002146_pt1 | contig 12130 bp, 10 predicted proteins | sample CV79metaG_FD_185975 | JGI IMG/M metagenome (GOLD analysis project Ga0256826, IMG submission 185975) | Hydrothermal vent microbial communities from East Pacific Rise, Pacific Ocean - CV79 | ecosystem: Environmental > Aquatic > Marine > Hydrothermal vents | place: Pacific Ocean: East Pacific Rise... | reverse complement strand
GCGACACAAAAGCAAATGGGGTTTCTTTCACGACTGGAGTTCCCGCAATGATTGGAGCAAAATTGGTTCTTGAAGAAAAATGGAATGGTAATGGAGTTTTGAATATGGAAGAGTTTGACCCAGACCCCTTTATGGAAGAACTAAATCTTAGAGGTTTGCCTTGGAAAGTTTTAGAGGTTCAAAATGGCAAATAGAATTTTAGTTACATCATCAAATATAAATTCAATTGGTTATGATATTTCAAAAAAGACTTTAGAAATTGAATTTAAAACTGGAAAAATCTACTTTTACTATACAGTAGATGAAGACACATATTTAGATTTGATAATGTCAGCATCAAAAGGAAAATATTATAACAAGCATATAAAAGGACTTTTTCCGTCTGAAATGAAAATATGATTAATAGAATCTTCGTGGTTAAAAAGCCTGTTTTTATATCTTCAAACGGATATTTGCGAAAAATTAAAAGAAGATACAAGGTTAAAAAAGCCGGTTTTTCTGGAACTCTTGATCCATTTGCAAAAGGAACTTTAATTGTAGCATTTGGACAATACACAAAATTATTCAGATTTCTCAAGAAGAAGCGAAAAACCTATAAAGCTACATTGTGGTTAGGTGCAAAAAGTGATAGTTTAGATATTGAAAATTTCGAGGGAGTTATAAAGACTTCTAAAATTGAAATAGATAAAATTATAACTGTTCTAAATTCTCTTCTAGGAAAAATTGAGTATATTCCACCAAAATATTCAGCAAAAAGTATAAATGGCGAACGGGCTTATAAATTAGCAAGAGAGGGAAAAGAGGTTAAACTTCAAAGTATTGAATCTGAAATTTTTTCTATCAAATTACTTAACTATTCTCACCCATTTATATCTTTTGAAATTGAAGTTTCAGAGGGTAGCTACATTAGAAGTTTTGGTGAAATAATTGCAAAAAATCTGAATACAACAGGTGTTTTAAGCTCCTTAAATAGGGTTTCAGAGGGTGACTTTAAGTTTGAAAATGAAAAAGCTCTTGATCCTCTTAATTTTTTAGATGTTGATGAAAATTTCTATCTTAAAGATATTGAAGATATTAAGTTAGGTAGAAAATTGAAAAGAGAAGATTTTAAAAATCAAGATATTGGAACTTATTTAATTAAACTTGAAAAATATTTTTCAATAATTGATATAAATGATGAAAAAGTATCTTATTTTTTAAATAGAGTAGAATTATAAAAAAGGATCACTTTTGAGAAAAATTCTCTTTTTTACACTATTTTCATTTACACTATTTTCAGCAGATTTAAAATATTCTGACGGAGAACAGTTATACTTTTCACACGGTTGTACAAATTGTCACGGAATAGATGGAACTGGTCTTCATAATTATCCATCTTTAGCAAAACGATCAAAATGGGATTTAAAAAGACGACTTTTAAAATATCGAGCTGGAATTGGTTCAAATCAACAATCCTTAATGATGATACCTTTTGCAAAAAATCTTTCAAATTTAGAAATTGAAAATCTCTCATATTTTTTAGAAAATTTACAAAAACGGAAAGATGAACCAATTTATGAAATTGAGTATGAATCTTGGGGAGATGGTGGAAGTTGATGAGGTTTCTAATTTTTCTAATAATTACACAAAATTTATCTGCTTGGACAATTGATCAAAAAGTTTCTCAAAGCGACTCTCTTATTTTAACTTCACATTATGAAGTTCCATATTTGATGGGATATGCATTGATAGGAACTTCTTTAATTGAGGGAAATGGAAATAGTCGTTTTGGTAAAACTACGATGAAAGCTTTGGACTCATTTATCTGGGCAAATTTAGGAACTGAAATATTTAAAAAAACTTTTAGAAGAGTTAGACCTCGAAATGCTGAAACTCCAAATGAGTGGTTTCAAGATGGACATAATAGTTTTTTTAGCGGACATGTTGCATCTGTAACATCATCAGTTGTTCCATATATTCTTGAATATCAAAATGACTCACCTTGGATAAATCTTCTTTGGCTATTTCCAATTCAACAGATGGCTGGAAGAATAAATGCCCAAGCTCATTGGCAAACTGATGTTTTAGCTGGATTTTTATTTGGAACTTTAGTTGGTTGGTATTCACATTCAAGAGAGATTCCGCTATTTTTATATTTTGATAGTGATGGAATATTTACGGGATTAAGATATAGATTTTAAAGATGATATAAATCTATTTTTTTAATTATATCTTCAACCTTAATATCTCTAATCGAAAGATCATTTTTATCTATTTTATGATGATTAACTTTTGTTTCTGATTTTAAAATTAAATTTATATCAGTTTCAAAAGCTTGTTCAACAGGAGTTAATCCAAATAGAGTAATTGATGGAATATTCATAGCCCAAGCTAAATGAGTGGGTCCAGTATCATTTCCTATAACTAACTTTGCAGTTGAAATATAATATTTTAGTTGATTTAAATTCATTTTTGGAGCTAAAGAGATATATTTAGATTGTTCAGAAAGCGATGTAGCAATATTTCTCTCTTTTAGATCTCCCCAAATAATAGTTATATCTCGTTTTAATTTTTCAGCTAATTGTAAAAATTTCTCTTTAGGATAATTTTTCTGAAACATAGTTGATCCAACTACAAAAATAGTTTTCTGATTAGCTGAAAAATTTGTATCGCTATAAAATAGATGAGGTTTTTTATTTAGAATATCCTGCTTAGATATTTTAAGATCTAAAGCATCATTTACAAGTTTAATATTTCTTAAAATTTTATTTTCTGAATAGTTAGAGAATGTTTTAGTTTTATATAAAAATGAAGAAACTCCCTCTTTTCCAGATCTATAAGAGTAACCGTGAATTTTATTTGAGATAATTGTTGAAACAATAGATGATTTGATCAGACCCTGCATATCAATAACTAAATCATATCTATTTTTAGAAATATCTTTTAGTTTAGAGTATATGTTTCTAATATTTTGAAAACTTCGATCTCTTTTTAATGATTTTAAATTTACAGAGTAGATATTGTCAAGATAGATATTATCTTCTAAAATAGCTTTAAAAGATTCTTCAATTAGCCAATCAATTTGAATGTCTGGTTTCTCTCTTTTTATAAACTCTAAAACTGTGGCTGAATGGATAATATCTCCAAGAGCGGTTAAACGAACGATTAATATTTTCATAAATTACCTTAAATATTAGATCCTCCTAAAAATAGGAGGAGATGTAGGGATTAATCTAAATTTTTCTTTTTCTAAAAGCTAAAAGAGATATTGCAAAAAATATTGCAATTAGATAATAGACAAAAGTTGGAATTGGAACAGGATCACCTTGAGCATAAGAGTGCAAACCTGTTAAATAGAAATTTACTCCAAAATATGTCATTAAAACTGAACTGAAAGATAGAAGAGACACTAAAGCAAAACTGTATTGAGAATAAAGTTTTGGTAGAAATCTAAGATGCAGAACTGCTGTATAAATCAGAATAGTTACTAAAGCCCAAGTCTCTTTTGAGTCCCAACCCCAATATCGTCCCCAACTCTCATTTGCCCAAACTCCACCAAGGAAATTTCCAACAGTTAAAAGAACTAAGCCGATGATGAGGTTCATCTCATTTACAATATTTAGTTCAGAGATACTTTTTTCAAATTTTTCTCGATTATTTTCATTTTTTAGAGAGAAAAGAGTTAGAACTAAAAGACCTAAGAAACTACCAAGAGTTAAAAATCCGTAACTTGCTGTAATCATAGAAACATGAATTGTCAGCCAATACGATTTTAAAACAGGTACTAAATTTGTAATTTGAGGATCAAGCCAACTTAAATTTGCTACAAATAGAATTATTCCACTTAATATTGTTGTTGAAGCTAAAATAAACGGAGATGATTTTGAAAATATGAAACCTGATAATAGAGTTGCCCAACCTATATATATAAGTGATTCATAAGCATTACTCCAAGGAGCATGTCCTGAAATATACCATCTAAGAATCAATCCAGCTGTATAAAAAATAAATATTATAGAGATTCCACTTTTTAAAATAAATATAGTTTTTTTGAAGCGAACCTCATCTTTAAGAAGTTGAATAAAACCTATAATTAAAAGAATTAAACCTATTCCAAATGTATAAGGAAGAAGTTTCTGAAAAATCTGAAACTCATTATAAAAAATTTCTGCCTGAATCTTTCCACTATCAATATATATATCATTTCCAAATTTTTTCTGGAAATTTTCAATATTTTCTAAAGATTTATCTGCATCTTTCCAACTACCTGAAATTAAAGATTTATCAATTTGTGTAAAATATTGAATTACAATGTTTTTAACAAGAGTTGATGTATCAGAATCAAAAGTTTGCAGAGCTTCAACAGTATTTACCCAAAGATTATTTTTATCTTTCGGTTTTGGAAAAATTCTTAAAATTGTTCCGCTATAAACCATATATGCTACATTTACTCTCTCATCAATTTTTAGAATTGCTTTTTCAAATTTACCCCTTTTTTTTGGAGGAACTCTTAAAGCATCTGAAACATGTTTAGCAAGTTTATATCCTTGTAAGGATTGAGCATCAACAAAAAAACTATCAAAAGAGACATATTTGTCATCTTTTCTAACCCCAATTATCTCATTTACTTTTACATCTTTGGTATAAATCATATTTATCTGTTTCCAAAGATTTGGTTTAAGAATCATTCCTAAAACAATCTGATTATGATTTAAGCCTGAAATTGAATCACCTCGATGAATCTTATTCACAATCTCCATATTTAGAGAATCTAACGGCTTAGTTCGTCCTGCACTGTCTTGAACTAAAAGAGAACCAAATCTATCTGAATGCTGTTTATCAAATTTGAATATCGTATCAACAGTCTCAATCTCTATTTTTTCAGCTTTTAACTCTGATGAGGTTGTTAAAAATAAAACTAAAAGAACTGCTCCAAACTTAGCTAAATCTCTTCTAAGTTTCTGAAAACGACTTTTTGCTCCAAACAGAGTTGTGATTAAACCTAAAAACATCATAAAATATCCTATATATGTAATTGGAGTTCCTGGATCATAATTAACTGATAAAATTGTTCCACCCTCATCTTGATCGTAAGATGATTGAAAAAATCTATAACCTTTATGATCTAACACATTATTCATAAATATTCTGTAATCTTGAGATATATTATCTTCTATGTCATTTAGAATTACTTCACTTGCATAAGATGATGGACTCATTGAACCAGCATATCTATCTAATTGAAAATCTTTAAGATATATTGAAAATGGTAAGTATATATATTTTGAGCCGTAAGATATTGAGATATTTTTTCCATCTATCTCAATTGATTTTTTAGATCCTAAAACACCTGAACTTCCAAAAATTAAAAGCTCTTTTTCAGAATTTGCAGTTTTCAGAGAAAATAACATTGCAGACTTAATTCTCTCTCTTTGATTTTTAGGAAGATCCATATTTGAAACTAATTTTTTCTCTACACTAATCTCAACAGATTTAAAAACCATAGAGATGCCCTCGGTTTGAAATAGAACTCTTTTTTTGATTTCAGCATTTTTACCAAATTCAACACTTTCTTGAGTGTTCATTAAAAGTCCTGAAATATTATTATCAGATATAAGTTTTAAACTATTGCTATTTTTTATAATTTTAATCACTTTTTTCTGGTCAATATTTTTATAGTTTGAACCAAAATCAAGAACCACAAAACCAAAATCGTAGAACTGACCAAACTCTAAATCTATATTCATAGGTTTTAATCCATTATCAATTGCAACCATTACAGATATTAAAGAAGTTCCATTTTTACTTTTTACATATTCATAAGAAGCATAAGGGATAAACTCTTTTAGAGATACATCAATATCTGAAACTTTCTCATTAAAACTGTTTGAAAATAGGTTTGAAAAGAGTTTTGGAGTGCTACTTACTAACTCATTATCAACTGTTATATCGATAAAACTTTTTGAAGATAAGATATGATCTGAACTTTCACCCTCACGAATATGCATAGTTCCCTCATATCCAATATATCTTGTAACATAAGCTCCAATTATTACAATAATAAAAGATAGATGAAAAAGAGATATATACCACTTCTTAAATCTGTACATTTTAACCTTAAAAAAAACTAATATAAGATTTAAGGATAGGAAAAATAGTAAGACTTCGAACCATCTTGCTCGATAAACTTCAGCTAATGCTGTTTCAGTGCCAAAATCATTTTCAATAAATGTGGCAACTCCGATTGAAATTGCAAATATGAGTATAAGCGATAGAGTGCTTTTCATATTTGAGACAATATCTAATATTTTTTTCAAAATATACCTTTAAATAATTTAAGATTAATTTTAGCTAAAGGTTATCGAATTTCTGTTTTATATGAGATAGTAATTTAATGAATTAAGTTTATAAGATGGTGGTCGCAACAAGATTTGAACTTGTGACCACTACCATGTCAAGGTAGCACTCTACCACTGAGTTATGCGACCATCTTTCTTTTTAGAACGGTATTCTATATCAAATCACTTTCATTTAACCTTAATTTAAAAATAGTTCGCAATATAATTTTTCAAATATTCTAAAATAGTAATTAAAATATCATCATCATCTTTTGTTGGAGATACTAACGAGACTCTATTTCCATCAAGAAAAGTAATTGTAATTTTTACTTTCATATTTGAAACAGATTTTATTTTTAACTTGTCTGAAAATATTCTAATTCTGATGAGATCAAAAAATTGAGATGCAGGAGTATCAAGTTTTCCAAATCTATCTTTCAGCTCATTTTCAATTAAATCAACCTCATCAATCTTAATTGCATTTGTAACTCTGCGATATATTTCAAGTTTAACTCTCTCTTCAGTTATTAATGTTTTAGAGATATATGCCTCAATTGAAAGTTGAATATCAACACCTTTTTTACTAGATTCAATTTTTTCTGAATTACTACTTCCCTCAAAAGCGATCCTTTTCAACTCCTCTTCAAGAATTTTAGTATAAAGAGAATAGCCTATATCATCAATATGCCCACTCTGATTCTCACCTACAATATTTCCTCCACCTCTAATTTCAAGGTCATGCATTGCAAGAGATGAACCACTTCCTAAACTACTGTTTTCTTCAAGAGCAATAAGTCGCTTTGAAGCATTTTCACTAATTTCAGAAATTTTATCTACAAAAAAGAAGCAATACCCCTCTCTTTCACCTCGACCAACTCGTCCTCTAAGCTGATGAAGATCAGCCACTCCAAACTTATCAGAACTATCTATAATTATTGTATTTACATTTGGAATATGAATTCCTGTTCCGATAATTGTAGTAGAAAGCAAGATATCATATTTTCCATTTTCAAAATTCAAAATTTCATCTTCCATAATTGATGCTTTGATCTTTGAATGAAGGACTATAATTTTTAGATGAGGTAATATATTCAAAAGTTGAACTCTCTTATTTTCAATTGCAGTAATTGAGTTGAAAATATAGAAGACTTGACCATCTCTTTTTAACTCTTTTAAGATAGCATCTTTAATAAAAACCTCATCATACTCTTTCAAAAAAGTTTTTACCGCAACTCTATCTTTTGGTGGAGTATCTAATCGTGAAACTGTTTTTAATTTTGAGATAGCTTGATGAAGAGTTCTAGGAATTGGAGTTGCACTCATTGAAAGAAGATGTATGTTTGGATAAAACCCTTGAAGTTTGCTTTTCTGCTTGACCCCAAATTTATGCTCCTCATCAATTATTAATAAACCTAGATTTTTAAATTTGAAATCTAAAATTGAGTGAGTACCAATTAAAATATCAATTTCACCATTTTGACACATTCTGATACTTTCTCGTTTTATTTTTAATTTTACAAATTTATCTATATGAGCAATATTAATAGAATATTTTTCAAACCTTTTCTTTAGACTTGTAAAATGCTGTTTAGCTAAAAGAGTAGTTGGAACGACAAAAGCAATTTGATAACCACTTTTAATTACTGAATAAATTGAATTTATCGCAACTTCAGTTTTGCCAAAACCTACATCACCAATTAATAGATGATCCATTGGAAAGTTTTGATTTAAATTTTCTGAGAGTATTTCAATACTAGTTTTCTGATCTTCAGTATATTGAAAACCAGCACCATTTTGTAGTTCAATCAAATCTACTTTAGAAATCTTTGGGGCTATGAGCAGTTGTCTTTTAGCTGAAAGCTTTGCAATATAGTTAGCAATAATAGATAGAGATTCTCTAATTTTTTCACTTTTTTTATAAAACCCACCCTTTCCAAGTTTATCAATTTTTGGAATTTTTCCTGTTGCAGATATATAGCGACTTAAAAGATTTAATTTTTCAATTGGCAGAAGAAGATGATTATCGCCAAAATACCTAATTTTAAAAAAATCTTTAACTCCGCCAAATGTTGAAGCTTTTGTAATCTCCTCAAAAATTCCAATTCCATATTCACTATGAACAATATAGTCACCACGATTTAACTCATCTAAAAGAATATTAGATTTTTGATAGCTTTGATTTTTATCAACTTTTTCAAGCTCAATATCAAATATATTATTGGTATGCGGAACTGTTTCAGCGGTATATATATCAGTTTTACTTTGTAAATTAGATAACTCGTTATCTTCTAAAAACCATAAACCAAATGATTGAATATCAGGTGAGATTGAATTAAACTCTGAATCTTTAATAGTTTCTAAAATCTCTAAATATCTATCTTCTGAAAATGAAAAATATGCGGGAGAGATTTGAACAGTTTCTAATTCATCTCCAAACCTAATTTGAGAAACTTCTGAAAAATAACGAATCTCATCAATAAAACCATCTCTTGAAAATGTAACTCTTAAAGGTTTATCTAAATTAATTGGAAAAATATCTAGGATTGAGTTTTTAACAGTAAATTCTCCACGACTTTGAACTATTCCACTATTTTGATAACCTGAAAACTCTAAATTTTTTGCAAACTGATTTAAATCGACCTCATCAGCAAAATTTAGATAGATAGGTTTTCTAAGATTCTTTGATGGAAAACTGTGTTGAAAAGTGGCTTTTGGAATAATTAATGGAACTCTATCTTTTTTATCTGAACTATAATATCTATCGAGAGCTATGAAAATATCAAATATTTCATCTTTATAACTTCGTAAATCATCAAACTTTTCAGCTCTAAAATCTGGAAAGAGTAAAACTTCAATATTAAGATAATCAAAAATTTGTTTAACTTCAAAACCTGTTTTAAAATCATCGCTAATAAATATATTTAGATTAGTTCGATTTGTAAGAAGTTGGTAAATATCTCTTTGAACTCTATTTATCATTTTTAATCACCTCTATAATTTCCTGCATAATCTTGTTGAAATCTTTCTTATCTATGTCTATTTTAATAGAAGTTGAACCAGATTTAAACAGATATTTAGAATGCTTTTGAACAATTTCACTATAATTTAGAATATTTGTATCCTCATAATTTGTCGGGATCAATTTTAATTTTGATTCCATTTTTCCTAATTTTTGGATTAGCTGTTCTGTGAAATATGTTGAAAAAACTTCGATTTTTAAAGGGGTTAAAAGAGTGTTTGAACTGTTGATGAGGTTTGAAATCAAAGAGTTTATGTATGGCGGAGTTTCAATAATTATAACATCAAATTTAGTTTTAAGGTATTTTACAACTTCTAAAACTCTAATATTTAACTTTTCATCTTTTTCAATATTTGTTATATCAACATTTGCTGGTAGAACAAAAAAATTTGGTAAATCAGTTTTTTGAACAACCTCGTGAAAATCTTTATTTCGATTTAAAATATTTAAAATTGAAAATTTTTGAGAGACTTTTAAATATTTACTACTTTTTCCTTGAGGATCAAAATCTAGTAATAGAACTCTCCCAACATTTACAAAATTTTTTGCTAAATTAACTGAAAAGTTATTAACTTTTGAACCACCTCTAATATCTATAACAGAAATTATTATCCCCTCTTTATCCATAAACCAACTTCACTTTTATTACAATTTTAACCAATTTTTAGACCTCTACCACAGCAACAGCCACGGCATAGTCTCCATCATGAGTTATTGAAATAGATATATCTTTAATTAGAAAACTATCTAACACTTTTTTTGAAAGGTTAGCAATTGGCGAACCGCGATAATCTTTTGAAATTTCAACATCATGAAAAGAGAAATCTTTGCCTATTCCAACTTTTAAAGCTTTTGAAATAGCTTCTTTTACAGCCCAATATCCAGCTATTCGTTTAAAATTATCTTTTGAGTTTGCAATCTCATTTTCAGAAAGAAATCTTTTTAAACCTCTGTTTTGGAATTTGTTAATAAATTTTTCAATTCTCTCAATTTTTACAATATCAATTCCAACCATTTAAATAGTTCGTCTTTTTTCTAAAAGAACTCTGATAACTGCATCTAAAAGATCATCATATTTTAATTTCATATCTGAAAATTTTAACTGTTCTTCTGAAAGTTTAACTGTCAGTTTATTTATAGCTTTATCTAACTTTCTACTCATTTGAGTTTTTTCATATTCCTCATTTAATTCAAGTTCAGATTCATCAACTACGGTTCGTATATCGCTATTTTGGTTAATATATTCACTTAACTCTTTATCTATCTTTTTCAATAAAGAGATTTGAGTGAAATATTCGCCCATAAATCTTGTAATTGCAAATGAACTCCATCTTTTTCCATCGGTTTGTTCAATGAAAATATCACCAAAAAATTTGAAAACCCCTCTTGAAACATGAGATGCTTCGAGAACTTTTTTTGCTAACCTTTGATGAATATAACGATATTTATTTCTCAAAATAGTGTTTGTAATTGCACTGACAACAGATGTTGAATTTGTTTCAATTGTAGCCATTACAATTTTATAGATCGACCTTTGAAGAACTGTTATTTTATGATAATCTAGAAAGTGTAAATCAACTTTATGGAAATCAAAAGACTGATTTTGAGATGTTAAATCTTGGACTATTTTGTTTAAAATAATATCTATCTTTTGACCACTAAAATGTTCAGCAATTACTCGATCAATATCTTGTCGAATATTTTTTAGGTTGTCTTCTGGGACGACATTTTTTTTCTCATTAGTAATAACCATCTCTTTACATTTTGCTATAACTCTTTTTTGGTCATCAATATCATGCTGTAAGTTTTTCATCTCTTTATTGTGGCTTTCAGTCAATTCTCGTTTAACCGTAACAAATTTTCTGTTTCTATCTTTTTCTTTAGTCAATAGCCGATTTAACTTTACACAAGTGTCTCTATACTCTTTTACCAAAGATAGATAATTATTCATAGGTATATTATATTTAAACTCGGTTAAAGTATTTTCTATATCTTTTAGTATTGGATTATCAATCTCAATTTCCAAATTTCATCTCCTTAAATCAATTGTTAAATTCTAACATAAGATGAAATTTGAAAACTTTATATTATAAAAGTAGAAATAAAAATTTATGAAAATTGTTGGGTCAAAGCCCAACGGTGGAAAAGAGGAGCTATCTTCTAGCTTCACCCTCAATAATAAATCTTAAAGCATTTAATTTAATAAAGCCTTCGGCATCTTTTTGGTTATAAACCTCATCGGCTTCAAAAGTTGAGTAGTTTGCATTGAAAAGAGATTTTTTTGAATCCCGCCCAATTACATAAACTGCACCTTTGTAAAGTTTCAGCCGAACAATTCCCTCTACATTTTTTTGAGTTTCATCAATTGCAGATTGTAGCATTCGTCTTTCAGGGGCAAACCAAAAACCATTATAAATCAGTTTTGCATATTTCGGCATTAACTCATCTTTTAGATGAGCTTCTTCACGGTCAAGACAAATCGATTCAATCGCTCGATGTGATTTCAACATAATTGTACCACCGGGAGTTTCGTAAGCACCTCGGCTTTTCATTCCAACAAATCTGTTTTCGACAATATCAATTCTACCAATTCCGTGTTTTCCGCCTAACTCATTTAGGGTTCGTAACATTGTCGCAGGAGAAAGCTCTTTGCCATTTAGTTTAATTGGGTCGCCATTCATATATTCAATCTCAATATATTCAGCTTCATCTGGAGCATCTTCGGGAGCGGTTGTCCATCTCCACATATCTTTTTCAGGTTCAGCATTTGGATTTTCAAGAATTCCACCCTCGT
>Ga0256826_1002145_pt1 | contig 12131 bp, 10 predicted proteins | sample CV79metaG_FD_185975 | JGI IMG/M metagenome (GOLD analysis project Ga0256826, IMG submission 185975) | Hydrothermal vent microbial communities from East Pacific Rise, Pacific Ocean - CV79 | ecosystem: Environmental > Aquatic > Marine > Hydrothermal vents | place: Pacific Ocean: East Pacific Rise... | reverse complement strand
GCTGTAATTGTATCACTTGGTCTATCCCAATTAGCTATTCTTAGGCTCTGTTCAAATTTTATCTCTTTCTCTTCATAATCTGTTACAAGTTTATCAAATTTATCATCAAACCCTAAAAGTTCTTTTAATTTCCACCAATCAGATGGCTTTGGAATAGAACCTGATTTATTATCTTTTCTAAACCAATGCCCTGCAGTATGAGCATATCCAAAATACTCATCTACTTTTTTAGTAGATATTCCATTTTTATTTCGCCAATATTTTAGATAATCACAAACATCAGCCTGATTTACTTTATGTTTGCGTCCAAAAAATTTATCACTTACATTTGTATATGCTATATGATTATATATCTTTTTACCATTAAGTTCTATTATTTGATTTGTTCTTTTTTCAATACTCTCTATATCATATAGATAAGATATTACATCTTTAGTTGCTATATGAGGTTCTAAATCGTTAGAGAATAGATGGTTTGGATTAGTATGAGTTGGGGTAGGAAAAGTTATCTCTTTACCTATTCTATTTCCCATAATTATCACTCTCTCTCGTGATTGTGGTACTCCATAATCAGCACTATTTAAAAGCTTTGCTTCTATATTATAACCTAACTCTTGAAAATCATTTTTTATCATCTCAAATACTTTTCCACCTCCAAGAGATAAAAGCCCTTTTACATTTTCACCTACAAAATATTTAGGTTGTTTATACTCTACTACTCGCAAAAGCTCTTTATATAAAAAGTTTCTCTCATCTTGTAAATTTCTTTTTGTATTTGCTACACTAAATCCTTGACAAGGAAACCCACCAATAACTACATCAATATCATCATAAGGTATTTTAGAGTTTGGTATTTGTGTAATATCTCCACAAACTATATGGTCTGATATATTATTAGCATAAGTAATAGTAGCATCTTTTTCAAAATCATTAGCCCATAAAATCTCAGCCCCTGCTTGAATAAATCCTAAATCCATTCCACCAGCACCTGAAAATAGTGTAATTACTCTCATAAATCTCCTTAATACCTATTACACATCTCAATTATAGGCTTAGCTAACTCTAATGCTTTGGCTCTATGAGATATTTTTGATTTTATCTCTTTATCCATCTCTGCTAATGTTTGATTATATCCATAAGGGGTAAATATTGGGTCATATCCAAATCCTTTATCTCCTTTTGGTGTGGTAGATACTTCTCCATAAAACCAACCATGTACGCAGTATGTACCATATTTTGATACTATTGATATAGCACATGTATAGTGTGCTTCTGTATTATCTATATTTTTAGATTTTAGATTTGATATAACTCTATCCATATTATCTTTATCATCTGCTTTATCTCCTGCATATCTAGCGCTATAAATACCAGGTTCTCCATTTAATGTAGGAATAACCAATCCACTATCATCTGCTACTACAATATACTCCTCTTTATTTGGTAACATATTATATATCGTTTGAGATTTTAATATAGAGTTACCTTGAAATGAATCCTCTGTCTCATCTACCTCTATATCTCCTAATATCTCTTGAAATGAGATGATATTAGCTTGACACATCTCTTTAAACTCTTTTAACTTACCCTTATTTGATGTTGCTAGTACAATAGTCATACATTAACCTTTTTTTAATACAATGAGATTATAATTTATTAAATTCTATCTAAATAAAGGTATTAAAATGTTTAAGCAGATACTCCCTTTGAGTTCTATTGTTGGATTGAGATTTTTTGGACTATTTATTGTCCTTCCAGTTTTATCAATTTATGCGTTGGAAATGGATGGTGCGACGCCATTTTTAGCAGGTGCTGTTGTGGGTGGTTATGCCCTTACTCAGGCTATTTTTCAAGTCCCATTTGGGCTTATGAGTGATAAAATAGGTAGAAAAAAGACTCTATTTATTGGACTTATTATATTTATAATTGGTTCTATTGTTTGTGCGATGAGTAGTGATATTTATTCTCTAATGATAGGTAGATTTTTACAAGGGGCAGGGGCGATTGGTTCTGTAGTATCTGCTATGATAGCAGACCTTGTAAAAGAGGAAGAGAGAGGTCATGCGATGGCGATTATGGGTGGTACTATTGCTATGAGTTTTGCCCTTGCTATGCTCATAGCTCCAATTGTAGGTGCTAATTGGGGTATAGATAAACTATTTTGGCTTACTGCTATATTATCAATTATGGCTATTACAATTTTATTTACAAATGTTCCTAATCCTCCAAAAATAGTCCATAGTTATAGTGAGGAGGAGTCAAAAATGAAAGATGTATTCAAAGATAAAGCACTTGTTAAGATGTATATTACATTTTTGTTTCACTCTTCAATTATGACAATGGCATTTTTTATTATTCCTGTAATTATGACAAAAGCTATTGATGATGGTGGTTTTGGTTGGGCTAGGGTAGATTTATGGAAAGTATATCTTCCTGCTTTGGTTTTTGGACTTGTAGCTATGGGACCTGCTGCTGTATTTGGAGAAAAGTATGGTAAGGGTAAAGAGGTATTTATAATCTCTATTGTATCAATTCTATTTGGATTTTTGGCTATGGGATTTGCTAGTAGTAGTTGGTTATTTATTGTTGGGGTGGTTCTATTTTTTATTGGATTTAATATGTTTGAGCCACTTTTACAAAGTTTTGTAAGTAAATTTGCAAAAGTTCATCAAAAAGGGGCAGCTCTTGGAGTAGCAAATACATTTGCATATACAGGAATATTCTTTGGTGGATTGATAGCAGGATATATGATGCAACACTATGATAGAGAAGTTTTATCAATGTTTGTAGTGGGATTATCAATATTATGGATTTTATGGGTATTATCAATGGATAATCCTGCTAGTAGAGGCAATGTATATCTACCACTTGATATTTATGATAGAGATAAAGTCCATGCTATAATTTCAAATGAGGCTGTTGTAGAGAGTTATATTAATGAGAGTGAAAATATAGCTGTTGTAAAATATGAGAAATCTATGATAGATGAAGATGAGATTAGAGGTATGGTAATCAAGGCTCAAAAATGAGTTCATCAAAAGATAAACTATTAGAGGGTAAAAAGATATTAGAACGACAACTATATTGGCTAGAGATAGCCTATCAAGATGCTCTTATAGTAGGTATTAGAAAGAGCTATAATGTAGAGGAGTTTGGAAAGCTTACTATATTGTGTGGTAGGTATAGTAGGAGTGTAAATTTTTTGATACGAAAAGTATTTAGAGATTTAGATGATTTTGAATTTGAAGATAGAACAACTCTAATAGATGTGATAGAACACTCTTATAATAGATATTTATTTGAGAATATTGATGAGGTTCGTATGATAAAAGATGTTAAAAATAGGATAGTAGATGAGTATATTGATGATAATTTAACTCTTCTTTTTGAAGATGTTTTAGAATATACTCAACCACTTATTGAGATAATTGATAAGAGTATTAAATATATAGATAAGATTGAGTAGATGAATATTAGAAATATAGCTAAAGAGGTCTTTGATATAGAGTCTAAAGAGATAAAAAATCTATCAAAATTTTTGGATAGTAATTTTGATAATGCTATTAATAGTATTATTAATTCAAAAGGTAAAGTAATAATATCAGGTATGGGAAAATCTGGTATTATTGGCAAAAAAATATCAGCTACACTAGCAAGTACAGGTACTCCTAGCTTTTTTTTACATCCTGCAGAGGCTTATCATGGTGATTTAGGAATGATTGAGAGCCATGATATAGTAATTTTAATATCAAACTCTGGTGAAACAGATGAGATATTAAAGCTTATTCCATTTCTAAAATCTCAAAAAAATATAATAATATCAATGAGTGGAAATAAAAATTCTACTTTATCTAAGAATACCGATTATCATCTTAATATCTCTGTAGAAAAAGAGGCTTGTCCACTGCAGTTAGCCCCAACTTCATCAACTACGGCTACATTAGTAATGGGAGATGCTATAGCTATAACTCTTATGAAACTAAGAGATTTCAAAGATGAAAACTTTGCAAAATTTCACCCTGGTGGAAGTTTGGGTAGAAGACTTATTACAACAGTAGATACTCTTATGAAAAAGCATAATCTACCAATATGTAATCCAAAGACATCAATCAAAGATATTATTCATAAGATTACAGATGGAAAATGTGGTTTAGTTGTTGTGATTAAAAATAGAACTATCAAAGGTATTATTACAGATGGAGATATTCGTCGTGCTATGGAACAAAAAGAGAGTAAATTTTTTAATCTTAAAGCCAAAGATATAATGAGTAGAAATCCACAAACTATATATAAAAATGAGAAGTTAATAGAGGCAGATAAGATAATGAAAAAGTCCAAAATAAACTCTTTGATAGTAGTTAATAAATCAGATAAATTAGTTGGAATAATACAGATGTATGATTTAGGAATATAACTTAAATCAAAATTTCTCTATTTCCTTTGGCATTAGCAGGGCTTAATACTCCCATACTCTCTAACTGTTCTACAATTCTTGCAGAACGATTATACCCTATTTGTAACTTCCTTTGTAGATATGAGATAGAGCTTTTTTTATCTTCTAATACTATCTGTTTAGCATTTTCATATAGTTCATCAAGGTCATCGATACTATTACCTTTTACTACACCTTTTCCATCTTCACTAGAGGCTAAAAACCTATTATCATAATCTGGTTCTCTTTGGGCTTTGAGAAACTCTACTATCTTTTCTATCTCCTCTTCGCTATTCCAAGGTGCATGTATTCGTACTAGATTTGATGTCCCTGGTGGAGTAAATAATCCATCACCTCTACCTAATAAGGACTCTGCTCCATGATTATCTAATATTACTTTACTATCAATTTTTTGTCCTACTTTATAGCTTAACCTTGTAGGTAAATTGGCTTTAATCAGTCCTGTAACTACATCTACACTTGGTCTTTGGGTAGCTATTATTAGATGTATTCCACTTGCCCTTGCCATTTGGGCAAGTCTTGCGATAGAGAACTCTACCTCTTTACCTCCTGTCATCATCAAATCTGCTAATTCATCAATGACAATTACAATATATGGAAATACTTCTAGTTGCTCTTTTTTGGCTTTGGTATTATGGTTTTCTATATTTTTGGTACGGCTACTTGCCATAATTTTATATCTTCTCTCCATCTCTACAACCATATTCCCTAAAACTGCTATCGCTTTTTTGGCTTCTGTAATTACAGGAGTTAGAAGATGAGGAATATCATTATATATAGAAAATTCCAACATCTTAGGGTCAATTAGAATTATTTTAAGGTCATCTGGAGAGTTTTTAAATAGTAGAGATAATATCATAGCATTAATCCCTACAGATTTACCACTACCTGTTGTACCTGCTATTAATATATGTGGTAGTTTTTTGAGGTCTGTAATAAATGCGTGTCCTACTATATCTTTACCAAGTGCTAATGTAAGTGGAGATTTAGAGTTTTTAAATATTTCACTATCTAAAATATCTCTTAGATAAATTGTCTCAAAAGCACTATTTGGTATCTCTATACCAATTACATCTCTACCTGGGATTGGTGCTTGTATTCGTATAGTTTCAGCACTCAAAGCCATAGCTAAATCATCTTGAAGGTTTAATATCTTTGATACCTTGACATTAGCTACTGGCTTAAATTCAAATGTTGTAACAACTGGTCCTGTATAGTGATGAAGTACATCTCCATCAATTTTAAACTCTTTTAGTTTAGATAATAGCTCTCCAATTTTTTTATCAATTTGAGCTTCATTCATTCTTTTACTAGTTTTTTTGGGTTTTTCTAAGAAATTAAGAGATGGTAGTTGAAAGTTTTCTGGTTTATCAGTTTTGCCTTTTTCAATTTCATCTAAAAGTTTTTTATTCTCTTCTAACTCTTCAAGTACAATAGAATTAGTTTTTATTTTTTTCTCTTCTTTTGGAACTTCATCTATCTTTTCTTTTTTAGATTTTGTTTCTGTTGTTTTTTTCTTTTTTTCTATTGGTTTAATTTTGGCAATATCATTAATATCTCTATCTATTAATGCCTCTTTCTCTTTTTTTTCATCTAGCATTTTAATTTTTGGCATTCGTTTTTTAGATTTTTTTAATTCTAATATATCATTACTAGATTTAAAAGGGTTGTTAAATTCAAATTTCATCATATCAAAAATATTGAGTGCTTTATCTATCCATAAATTATGTGTTTTATTCATATTCTCACCTAATATCATAACATAAGAGAGCATTAAAGTCATTAAAAAGAATAAAAATAGTCCCAATTTACCAATATATGGGAGTAAAAAAGTAGAAAATTCTCTTGCTATAAAACCACTATGATATGCCCCAACCAATAAAAATTGTGCCACTAATAGTGATATAATAAGTAGTATCCAACCTAAAGAGTATTCAAGTTTATTTATAGACTCTTTAGTAAAAATTGTTTTAATAAAAGGATAAATCATAATAAAAAGTATTATATAGGCTAAATATCCAAAGAGAAATATATTTGTATCTCCAATAGAAGTCCCTATATTTCCTATTAGTTTAGTTTTGTGAAAAATAGTTGAAATTGTAGTATATATAAATAGTATAGAAACAATAATAATAGTGATTTTCAAATTTTCTCCTAGATATTTTAAGTAATCTTATTATACTAAATAGTTTAATAACATCAGATAAAAAATTTAAGTAGTAAGTTTTATTATTTTGATTTTAAAAGGAGTAAAGACCCCTCTTCAGATACCTACGGCACATATTGAGTGAAGATGTGCTGCTATGTTCCCATCCTGACACGATGTCCTCAAACAATATTGCATAGGTCTAAAAAGAGGCACTCAAATTACCTTAATAATTTCAGTGTCTCTTTTGAAGACTGTAATTATACTCTATTAATATTAAATAAACCTTAACCCCTTTAAAAGGAGTAGGAGAAAAAAGGGGTTTAAGATTTATATGGGGGGGTATAAAAATTATAGAGCTGCTTTTGCTGCTTCTATAGCTTCTTCGTAGTTTGGTTCTGTTGTAATTTCTGGAACAACTTGTTTATAAGTTACTTTTCCATCTTTACCAATTACAAAAATAACTCTTGCTGTAATTCCTGCTAAAGGACCATCTGCTAAAAGTACACCATAAGCATTAGCAAAATCTTTGTTTCTAAAGTCAGAACAAACTTTTAGTTTATCAACACCAGCTGCTCCACACCATCTAGCTGCTGCAAAAGGTAAATCCATAGAAACTGTAACAACCTCTACACCCTCTAAGTTAGAAGCTTCAACATTAAATCTTCTAGTTTCAGCATCACATACACCTGTATCTAATGATGGTACTGCTACTACTAATTGAACTTTACCCTCTCCACCAATTTGCTCATTTTGAAGCATTGGGTCACAATTTACTACTGTTACTACTGGTGCTACATCACCTACATTTACTTCTGTTCCTGCTAGATTACATACTATATCATTTTTAAATGTTACTGTTGCCATTTTAAATTTCCTTAAATATTGATTTATATCAAGAATTATATCTTAAATAGGATAAAATTAGTCTTAATTTAAAAAATCTATATTAATTTAGTAAATTTACTAAATTTAACAATTTAATGGTATAATTTATGTAATAATTACAGTAAAAAGGATATCTTATGGGATTTATTAAAAACCTTCTAGGAAAATTTAAAAAAGATAGTGAGTCTGCCAAAGAGATTAAGGTAGAACATTCATATAATGAGAAGCTTATAGAGAACTTTAAGCATGACCACGAAGAGTTATTAAAACTTTTTGGTGAAATTAGAGAGAGTTTTGAGAATGATAGTAATGCTCATAAAAAAGTAGTAAATCTGTTAAATGATTTTAAAATCGCTTTAGAGATACACTTGATGATAGAAGATAATAAATTATATACTTATCTTAGTACTAAATATGGTTCAGATGATATACATAAAGCATTTGTAGAAGATATTCAATCAGAGATGACAAATATTGCTAAAGAGGTGATGTTCTTTATTAGAAAATATACAAATAGACAATCTTATGATAATAATATAGATAGCTTTTTACCAGACCTTAATAATATTGGTGAAGTATTAGTAAGAAGAATTAAAATGGAAGAGGAAAAACTATACGCTCTATATGTTTAATTTTACTATATTTAATATCTCCTCTGAATGCACATATTACAGAAGAGGTTTTATATAAGTTTGAAGCTAAATGTATGGTATGTCATAATACATATAAACAAAATAAAAAAGCTCCACCATTAGTAGCTATAAACCAAGTATATTTAAGAGTTTATGATAATAATTGGAGTATAGCACAAGAACAGATTAAAGAGTTCTTGGAAAATCCGACAAAATCAAACTTGATTATGAAACCAGCATTTAAAAAATTTGGATTGATGCCTCAACTTACTTTTGATATAAATGATACCAAAGATTTTGCTCAAGTTTTAATTGAAACAGAATTTGAAATACCTGATTGGTTTAATGCCCATTATAAAGAGCATAATTTAACCAAAAAGAGATTACAATAACTCTCTTACAAACTCTTTGAATTTATCTCCTCTATCTTGATATGACTTAAACTGGTCAAAACTCGCACTAGCAGGAGATAATAGAGCAACCTCATCAATTTTAAGGATTTTATCAATTTGAGATATAGCATTAGATAGAGTATCACATTTAATAGAGTCTATATTATATTTTTGAGCTAATTCTATTAATTTTTGGGCATTTGTACCTATTGTATATATTTTGAGATTATATCTACTTAGTGTTTGAAATAGTGGAGTCAAATCTGCCCCCTTATCAATACCACCTAATATAAGATGAATATATCTATCTCCAAAACACTCAATCGCTTTGATAGAGGCATCTACATTTGTAGCCTTTGAGTCATCTATCCATAATCTATTTTGAGAATCTAATATCTCCTCTTGTCTATGGTTATCTACTTTAAAACTATTAATAAGGTTATAGTCTATCTCATTAAATAGAGCCTTTGTAATAGCAAGAGAGAGCAAAGCATCTTCCAAAAATGCCCCTTTGAAATTAACTTTGGATATATCTATATCAAAAAACTCTGCTATACTTTTGCTACTATCATACTCTACTACAAAAGCATCAGTTTGTGGGATTTGTAGCCCCTTTGGAATAAGTGCCATCTCCCCCTCTCTCATACCCTCTAATGGTTTGAGCTTGGATTTGATATACTCATCTTGAGTTGTATGCCAATCTATATGGTCTGGTGTAATTGGTAGTAATAGATATATATTTGGATATACCATATTGGTATGATGGAGTGTAAAAGAGCTTGTCTCTAATATCCAAATAGGAGCATTTTTATCTAAACTACCCAATGGAGTACCAATATTTCCACCACTTAATGCCCCTTTATTAGATAATAGATGTGTAAGCATTTGAGTTGTAGTCGTCTTACCATTAGTACCTGAAATCCATATATTAAAAGGTATCTTATCACTAAATTTAGGAGATAAAAAGTAATCATACTCTGATATAAGATTTTTGGCACTATTAATTAATGGGTGTGATGGAGGAAGACTTGGAGTTGTAATCTCTAAATCACTACTATTTGGATTAAACTCACTTGATGGGCTAATTATATTATTATCTCTATCAATATATCTTTTATCTGTTTTATCATCAAAAAATTGACAACCACCCCCAAAGTTAGAGGCTATCGCTTTTGTAGTTATTCCATATCCAAATAGTGTAGGTCTGTTCATAATAATTTCTCTGTTTTTATGTAATTGTACCATTAAAATCTAAAATAGATAAAAATTATAATTAAAAGGGTATAATAATAGCAATTAATTAATAGGAAATTGTAATGGTAGCTACTATTTTTAGAGAGTATGATATACGAGGAATTTATAAAAAAGAGTTAAATGAAGAGAGTGTAAAACTTATTGGTTACTTTTTGGGATTAGAGATTATCAAAAAGTTTAATAGAGAGGATAAACCTTTTGTATCTATTGGATATGATGCGAGAAGTCATTCCCCAATTCTAAGAGATTATCTTACAAGTGGGCTAAATGCTTCGGGGTGTAATGTCCTTGATATGGGTATGGTAGCAACACCCATTAACTACTTTGGAAATTATCAATCATTTGATGGCATTACCCCCTTTGCCTCTATTATGATAACAGGTTCGCATAATCCAAGTGAGTATAATGGATTTAAAATCACAGTAGATAAAAAACCTTTCTTTGGAGATGAGATATACTCATTAGGCGATAAGATAATAAATAGCAATATAGAGATAGAAGATAATACAACTGCTACTATAATTGATGTCAAAAGTAGATATATAGATTATATGGTAGATGAGTTTCAATCATTAAAAGGTATGAAATCTAAAATTATTATTGATTGTGGTAATGGGGTAGCTGATACGGCAATTACTACTATATTTGATAGATTAGAGTTAGATTATAAAGGTATATATACTACTCCAGATGGAACTTTTCCAAATCATCACCCAGACCCAAGTGTAGAAGAGAATTTAATAGATATTAAAAACGAGCTAAAGGGTGAATTTGATATTGGATTTGCTTATGATGGAGATGCTGATAGAATAGCAGTTTTAACTAAAAAGTATAATATCAAAGGCGATATTTTAGCACTTCTATTTGCCAAAAATATGGATAATCCTATTGTAGTAGGCGAGGTTAAATGCTCACAAGTGATGTATGACGAACTTAATAAAATTGGTAAAGGTGTAATGTATAAAACAGGACATAGCAACCTAAAAGTCAAAATCAAAGAGTTAAATGCGAGTTTGGGTGCTGAGGTAAGTGGGCATATATTCTTTAATGATAGATATTTTGGATTTGATGATGCCTTGTATTCTACATTTAGAGTATTAGAACTTATCAATAGTGGAATGAATTTAGACATAGAAGTAGAGAGTCTGCCACAAGTATATTCAACAGAAGAGATAAAAGTAGAAGTAAGCGAAGAGTCTAAATTTAAAATAGTAGAGAGATTTATATCACTTCTTGATAACCCCCCATCATCATTTCCAACAATCAAAGATATAGTTACAGTTGATGGAATTAGAGTAATATTTAGTGATGGTTGGGCATTAGTACGGGCAAGTAATACCACCCCTGTATTAGTTACAAGATTTGAAGCATCTACCAAAGAGATAGCAGAGTCTTATGAAAAAGAGGTTAATAGCTTAATAGAGATTGCTAAAGAGTAGATAATGAAAAATGATTTACATTTTGATATAGATATTCCAGATAACCTATTTAATAAAATGGTAAAAGAGAGGGAGAGTATAGGGTATTATAATTTGCCCTCTCAAAATTTAGATACGTTAGAGAAGTTTGAGAAAAAGTTTGAGAAAAAGCATAAAAATATTCAAAATATAGCCCTAATTGGAATTGGTGGTAGCTCATTGGGGACAAAGGCTATATATAATTTTATTAAATCATCAAAGCAGTTAAAACGAAAACTATATTTTTTAGAGAGTACAGACCCCTCAACTCTTCAAAATTTAATTAATGATATAGATATTAAAAGGACACACTTTTTGGTAGTGAGTAAATCGGGTAGTACAATAGAGACAATATCAATTTTTAAATATATATATAATATTGTAGATAGAGATAGCTCATATTTTAGTTTTATTACTGAAAAACAGTCCAAACTTCATAAATTTGCCAAAAGTATTGGTGCTAAATCTCTATTTATTCCCAAAAATGTGGGTGGTAGATTTTCGGTTTTATCTAATATTGGACTTTTGCCACTTAAATTAGTAGGGGTGGATATTTATAAGGTATTAGAGGGTGCTAAGAGAATGGAGGTTAGCTTTTTTAATGATGGATATATCAAAAATACACTACTTAAAAAGGCTACATATATAGCTACTAACTATAATACATATAATATTAATACAATATTTGCTTACTCTCAATCATTGAAATATTTTTGTGAATGGTTTGTCCAACTTTGGGGTGAGAGTTTGGGTAAAAGACAAAATAGTTCATCTCTTAATGTAGGACTTACTCCTATTGGATTAATTGGACCAAAAGACCAACACTCATTTCTTCAACTTATTATGGAGGGTGTACGAAATAAGAGTGTTACTTTTATTATGGTAGATGATTTTAGATTAGATATTAAT
>Ga0256826_1002144_pt1 | contig 12135 bp, 8 predicted proteins | sample CV79metaG_FD_185975 | JGI IMG/M metagenome (GOLD analysis project Ga0256826, IMG submission 185975) | Hydrothermal vent microbial communities from East Pacific Rise, Pacific Ocean - CV79 | ecosystem: Environmental > Aquatic > Marine > Hydrothermal vents | place: Pacific Ocean: East Pacific Rise... | reverse complement strand
GTTGTCTGATTTTTCTGGGGTAGTATAAAATTCAATAAATTGTAAAATACAATATCGCTAGAATTTTCTAAACCCCTAAAAATAGGCGTTTAAGCTTTAATTTATTTTTCGTGGGATTCACCTATAGATTGGTCACAGTTGCTATATTAAAACCTGTTTTTAAGGCTAGGTTTTATCTATAAAACAACTCCTTAAAGAATTAAAAAATCAATTTTACTCTTAAATTTGATTAAGACTAAATTTATACAAGTTGTTATACAATGTAACATTATTAAATAAGGAAATACAATGGCAGCATTAATTAACAACCTTGGTGGTGAATATGGTTTCGGTGAAGAAACAGTAAGTAGAAATGATGATGGTTACTCAGAGTATATAGATATTACTTCTGTTTTTGGTCCTCAAGGGATTAACTTTTATGGAACTTACTACACAGAACTAGTAGTAAATACAAATGGTAACATTACTTTTGGTGGTGGTCTCTCACAATATACACCTAATGTAATTGGTGAAGGTGTTTACAACCCTATTATCGCACCTTTTTGGGCAGATGTAGATACAAGTAATTCAGAAATCACAGCTCCAACAGAAGGCGGAACTTCTCAAGGAACTAACTTAGTTTGGTATAACTTAGATGAAGAGAATGGAACTTTCACAGTAACATGGGATGATGTAGGTTACTTCTCTTCTAATAACTCTCACTTAAATGCTTTCCAACTACAAATGACAAGCACAGGTAATGGTAACTTTAACTTAGAGTTTATCTACGAAGATATAAACTGGACAACAGGAGGTGCTAGTGGAGGAGGTCCTGATGGTCTTGGCGGCATAGTAGGAAGAGCTGGTTTCAGTGTTGGTGATGATATACACTACTTTGAACTCCCTCAGTCTGGAATCCAAAGTGAGATGCTAAACCTTGAAAACTCTAACATGGATTTCACTTGGAATTTTGTAGATGGAGAATCAACTGCTATTGCAGGTACTACAGGAGATGACACAGTTATTGACTCTGGTCATAACGGTTATGTTTACCTTGGTGATGGTGATGATGTTGTTTACTTAGCAGATGATGATAACACTGTATATCTTGGTGCTGGTGATGACACTGTTTACGGTGCTGCAGGTGATGAAGTTATCTACTCTGGTGAAGGTAACAACACTATCTTTGGTGGTGAGGGCTACAATGTAGTTATCTACGATAACCTTATTACAGAGTATGAATTAAATTTAGATGAACTTGGTAATGGTGAAGTACGAGACCTATCAGATAACAACTTTATAGATACACTTACAGATATAGATGACATCATATTTGGTGATCCTGTATATATGTATGTAACACCTCTTTTTGATGAAGTGGAAGCAGGTCAACCAGCTATTTATGATATATCTCTCTCAAGAGCACTTGATACAGATATACATTTTGTAGCACTTACTGAAGATGGACTAAATATATCTACATCTGTAGAAAGTATAGAAGCAGGTATGTTCTCTACTCAACTTATAGTAACTGGTGATGATGTACAAGCTGGTGTTGATCTTACACTACTATCTACAACAGAATCAACAGAAGATATAATCTTCGCAAATAGCTTCTCTGCTCAATATGACTTTAGCATTTCAGGAGCAAACGATGGTTTTGTTCCAGATGATGGTTTTGTTCCAGATGATGGTCTTATTCCAGATGATGGTCTTATTCCAGATGATGGTCTTATTCCAGATGATGGAATTCAAATGCCAACTTATGGTGGATCAGACTTAATGAACTCTGTTATATCAAGTGCAGGAGTATCAGTAAATGGTTTACTTTCTCAAATTATGGCAGCACGAATCGATCTACAGATAGCAGCAGGAAGCGATAGCAACTTTGCAGTAGCTATTACTCTTCTTGGTATGAGTCCAGACTTTAGAGAAGCATTTACTCCTTTTGAACTAGCGGATATTATTGGTGAATCAGCAGATGCACTTACAGACTCTCGTAACTTTGATGAGACTATCACTGTAACAGATTTATCATCTTATGATGCATCTCAAGGAGATATATCTTATGAGTTTAACTTAGCTTCTATTCAAGCAGCAAATATCTCAGGATTTGGTTCAGGTGATGCTATTAACATAGATAATACTATTACAAGTAGTGGTATGCTAATAGACACAAATGAAACAGATCAAATCACTTTTGTTTTTGGTGATACAAACGACTTTAATCCTACATGGACTATAAACTTTAATGGTCTTGATACAGACTTAATCAACTCTATAGAAGAAAATGAAAGCGATATAGACGCACAAATAGCACTCTTAAATACTGAATGGGGTGAGTGGATAATATAACAAATATTACCCTTCTTTTTGAACAGACTTATGTCTGTTCATCCTCTTCCTTTTACATTTTTAATATCATGGAGTTTTTATGCAAGAAACAACAGGAAATGATATAATAGCACATATCATAAATGAAACAAATAGTGAAATTAACAGTTTACTTCAAAGAGCTATTTCAGCAAGACTCGACCAACTTATCTCCACAGGTTTTACAAGTGACTTAGCTTTTTCGGTTGTTATCATGGCTATGAGTTCTACAGTTAGAGAAAATCTTTCAAATAATATTCACTCTCTTAACAGCATTATATCTGACATTGAATTGAACCCCTCTTCTGCAGCTACAACATCTTATACAAATAACTCTCTTGGAGCATTAAGCTCACTAGATTCAGAAGGTGTCTCTTCACTCTTATCTGGTGTTTACTGGAACGACTCTCATTCAACTTTAACTTACAGTTTCAATGAAACCATTCCAGATTCATACTACAATATGGATTTAACAGACAACTTTACACCATTAGCACAGGCACAACAAGAGTCTGTACGCTCTATTATGCAAGAAGTCAGTTCTCTTTTAGATATAAACTTTGAAGAGACAAATGACGAAGGTATTATTCGTTTTAGCATTATAGATATGGAAGAATCCACTGCAGCCTTTGCCTACTATCCAAATGAGTCAGAAGATTATGGTGGTGATATCTTTTTATCTACAGAGAACTTTGGAGAGAATGCACCTATAGAAAAAGGTGACTTCAACTACTCAACTATAGTACATGAGCTAGGTCATGCACTTGGTCTTAAACACCCTTTTGAAGGAGAAGATAGACTTCCTCAAGATGAAGATAATATTCAACATACTATTATGTCCTATTCAAATGATGCTTCCATGACTACTGAGTTTTTTTTTGACAGTGAAGGAGCATTAAACTACCAAACAGTTTTTGTTCAACCCTCTCTCTATTCACTCTATGACATCTCTGCCCTTCAAGCTGTATATGGTATAAACTCCAACTACCATCAAGGAGACAATACTTACGCTTATAGTTTTGATGATCCTTGCTATGTGGCTATTTGGGACACAGGCGGAGTCGATACTATAGATCTCTCTTCAAATCATGGTCAAACAATTTTTGATTTACATTCAGGAACAATCAACAGCGTAGATTTTTACACTATTGAAGCTATTATAGAGAGACAACAAGAAATTATTGATTATGAATATTTTAACTCATGGATCGATACAAGCATTCAAGATATCTATGATCAAGGTACATTATATACAGGAAAAAATAATATTTCCATCGCCAATGGCACTATTATAGAAAACATCTCAACAGGATATGGAGATGACATAATTACAGATAATGAAGTAGATAACATTATTCAAACAGGTTTTGGAAATGATGTCATTCACTTAGGAAATGGTGGTTATGATGAAGTAGATGGTCAAAATGGTAGTGATATTGTCTATTTTAACTTTTCGTCAAATGATGCAACTATAGAAACCAATACAGATGGGGTTTTCATCTCTACAGAAACTTACTCAGCCAAACTTATAAATATAGAGCAAATAGGCTTTATTGACACCAATGAGCTAATAAATCTATAACAAAAAAACAACTCTGGCACCAATTAAAATATATTTAATTGGTGCCAGAGTTAATGATAACTAAAGCTATTTTGAACTATAATTTCTTATATATTGTATAAGGATTTAGTGTTTGGCTCGTAAAAAAAGATTTTTTGTTCAAAACTCAGCTCAACATATTTTACTAAAATCCTTAAATAATATGAATATTTTTTTAGATGCACAAGACAATGAAAAGTTTATTACTATTATAAATAAGCTCAATGAAAAATATGCTATAGCTATTCATGCTTACATAGTAAAGCCAACATTCTTCCAGTTTTTAGCAACACCTCAAAGTGCTGATGTTATTCCACGCTTTATGCAAAGTCTTGGAAGAAACTATGTCTTATACTTCAATGAAAAATATAATCGCACAGGAACATTATGGCAAGGAAGGTATAAAGCTTCTCTCATTGAAGATACTCACTTTCTTTTTGACATTATGCAACATATAGAGAAAAAAGCAGAGAAAGAGTATATCTATAGTAGTTTAAATAAAAATTTAAACAATGATACTGATGAAATCATAACACAACACTCTTTTTACAAAGAGTTAGGAAAAACAGATAAGATTAGAAGAGAAAAGTATGCTAACCTTTTCAATACTAATCTTGATGAGAATAAAGAGAAATTTATCGTTTCCTGTATAAATAGACAATTAATAACAGGAAGTGAACTTTTCATTAAACGACTAGAAAACTTAACAGGGGAAAATCTTCTTATTCAAAAAAGAGGTCGTCCTAAAAAACAAAATACAAAACAAAGGAAAAATATGTATAAAAATTTAGTAGTATTAGATAAGCAACAACACAAAGAGTTAAAAATGAGTCCTTTAGAAAACTTATTTTTTGCAAAAGAAGTAACAACAATCCCCCTTCTAGCAACTGAAGTACCATCAGTAGGAAATGCTTTTCCAGTTGTTTTTAGTGGAACTGAAAATCCAGCACTTGTAGCTATTGTTGCATTGGGTAATGAAAGTTTTGCTGTAAATGAAGAAGGAAAATGGACTACTCCATATATACCATCACATATTAGAAAATATCCTTTTACTCTGGCAAACTCAAATGACAATCCAGACAAAAAAATAATACTTATTGATGAAAGTTCTCCTCTTCTTTCCAAATCAAAAGGAAGACAACTTTTTAAAAAGAGTGGTGATATTTCAGAAATATTATCAAAAACATTAAACTTTTTGAAAACACATGAAGAGCAAATGGAAATAACTCTTAATGTAACAAAAGCTATTTATGATGCTGATATCTTAGAAGAGAGAGAGATCTCTGTAGGAGAAGGAACAGATAAAAAAATTCTTGTAAAAGGTTTTAAAGTAGTAAATAGAGATAAACTCAACAAACTCGATGATGTAATTTTAGCTGAATGGAGTAGAAAAGGTATTTTACAAATGATTGATGCACATATTCAATCTTTAGAGAAAATCCAAACTCTCTTTGATTTAGCACATCAAAGACAAAGTTAGGCTTATTTATGGCAATTCAAAAATTACAAAAAAAACAGCAAGAAACCCAAACAAAAAATGAAGTAAAAGAGGCTATTTTAGCCTCTAAAAAAGCATTTTTAATTGCAGGTTTTTTCTCACTGTTTATAAATATACTTATGCTAGTTCCACCTTTATATATGCTTCAACTATATGATAGAGTAGTTACTAGTAGAAGTAATGAAACATTAATAATGCTTACAGTCATAGTTGTAGTTCTTTTTATAACTATGTCTTTACTAGAAATCGTTCGTTCAAAACTTCTTACAAAAATTTCTAATAAACTAGACTATTTACTAAGTGGAAGAGTCTTTAACTCTCTCTTTGACTTAGCAAATAAACAACCAGGAAAAGCAACAGCTCTTCCATTAAATGACTTAACAACATTAAAACAATTTTTGACAGGTAATGGAGTTTTTGCTTTTTTTGATGCGCCTTGGTTACCAATATATATAGTTGTCTTATATATGTTTCACCCTTATTTTGCATACTTCGCAGTTTTTGCAGCATTAGTACTTATGATTTTTACTTTAATAAATGAATTTTCTACAAAAGAGAAGTTACTAGAGGCAAACAATCTAAACAGAGCTTCAAATATTTTTGTAGATGCAAATTTAAGAAATGCAGAAGTTATTAATGCAATGGGTATGAAAAAGAATATACAGGGCATGTGGAGAGAAAAATATTATAACTTTTTAAATGCCCAATATGACGCAAGTAGCAAAGCTGCTATATGGGCAAATGTATCGAAAACAACTCGTATGCTTTTTCAATCACTTATGCTTGGTTTAGGTGGTTATTTAGCAATCCACGATGAACTAACAGCTGGTATGATGATCGCTGGTTCTATTATGCTAGGTAGAGCACTTGCACCTCTTGATTTAATCATTAACTCATGGAAAGCATTTTCATCAGCAAGAACTTCATACAACAGACTTAACGAACTATTAGGTCAATTTCCTATAGAAAATGAGCAAATGGAACTTCCAGCACCTAAAGGTGATCTTTTACTAGAAAATATTGTTGTTATACCACCATCTTCTGAAAAGCCTTCATTAAGCGGTATATCTATGCATATAGAAAAAGGTGATATAGTAGGAATGATAGGTCCAAGTGCAGCAGGAAAATCTTCTTTAGTAAGAGCTATGTTAGGTTTATGGCCACTAGCTGCTGGAACAGTTAGACTAGATGGTGCAGATATACACCAATGGGATAAAACCAACTTAGGTAAATATATTGGTTATCTTCCACAAGATATAGAACTATTTCATGGAACTATTAGTCAAAATATAGCTAGATTTGCCGAAGTTATTCCTGAAAAAGTTATTGAAGCAGCAAAAAAATCTGGTGTACATGAGATGATTTTAAGACTTCCTGATGGTTACGATACTGTAATTGGTTCAGGTGGAGCAACTCTCTCTGGTGGACAAAGACAGCGTGTAGGTTTTGCCCGTGCAGTTTATGACAATCCTGTATTAGTAGTACTTGATGAACCTAACTCCAATCTTGATGACCAAGGTGAAGCTGCTTTAGTAAACGCTATACAATCTTTAAAAGAGTTAAATACTACTGTAATTTTGATTACACATAGACCAAGTATACTTAAAGTTACAAATAAAATAGCCATTATAAAAAATGGTAAACTAGAAGCATATGGAAATACACAAGAGATACTTGCACAACTTGCAGGAGCTGTGCAAAATGCACAACAAAGAACTCAGCAAGTACAAAAAGTTTCATTAAGTAAACCAGGGAGTTAAAAATGGATTTAAATAATAAAAAAATAGAAGCTCCATCATATAAAAGTTCAGGAGTAGTTACATTTGGACTTAGCACGATATTTATCGTTTTTATACTTCTTGGTGGATGGATGGCATATGCTCCACTTGCTTCTTCATCAGTTGCACCTGGAATCATCTCTGCAGACTTAGAGAAAAAAACCATTCAACACTTAGAGGGTGGGAAAATTTCAGAAATTTATGTAAAAAATGGTGATATAGTTAAAAAAGGACAAACACTTATAAAACTAAGAGATGTTCAAATAAAAGCACAGTTAGATATCTATCACGACCAATATCAAGATGCTATAGCTTTATATGCAAGACTCCAAGCACATATAGATAAAAAAAGAAAAATTAACTTTCCAAAAGAGTTAACTGATAAAAAATCTATTAGAGATCAAAAAAATATTTTCAATACAATCAATAATAGTATTGAAAATGAGCAGAATATTACTACAAATAAAATAGTTCAAATTCAGAAACAGATTGAAGGTTCTATCTCTTCAATACAAAGTAAAGAATTAAGAGCAAGTTCTATCTCTGAAGAAATTTTAGAGTGGGAAGAATTATTTAAAGAAAAGCTTGTTGATAAACAAAGAATCCGAGAATTAACAAGAGAAAAGAACAGACTTATTGGTGAAATAGCTAGTGGAAATTCAGAAGTCGCTAAACTAGAAGAACAAACGAGCGAAATTCAGTCTCAACAAGCACTAAGAGAAAAAGAATTTAATAAAGAAACTCTTGAAGAATATGTAAAAATAAAATCAATAATTTCAGATTTAAAATCTAAAATAGTTGCAAATGAAGATACTCTAAATAGAACAAATATCACTTCTCCAATTGATGGAACTATTGTTGCACTAAATATGCATACAGTTGGTGGTGTAATAAATAGAGGAGAAGCTATTCTTGAAGTTATTCCTAAAGATTCTAAACTTCTAGCTATAGTTAGAGTACAAACAACAGATATAGATAAAGTAAAAGCAGGTCTATTAGCAGACTTAACTCTACCAGCTTTTAATATGAAACAAATTCATACTATTCAAGGTAAAGTTACTTATATTTCAGCAGATACTTACACTGATCAACAATCAAATCAGCAATACTATGAAGCTAAAATAGAAATCACGTCTGAAGGTATGAAAACACTTCGAGAAAATGACTTTATTTTAGTTCCAGGTATGCCTGTACAAGCGATGATTCAACTTGGTGAAAGAACAGCACTAAGTTATTTAGTAAAACCATTTATGGCTATGCTAATGAGGGGCTTCAATGAAGAGTAGTAGAAAGATTATATTTTCGTTACTTTTAAGTAGTAGTTTTTTAAATGCAGGTGCATTAACATTTACTAAGGCATATTCACTTGCCTTAGTAAATGCAAACAGTATTAAGTCTTCTGAGTACTTAGCAAAGTCTGATAAAGAAAAAATCAATCAAGAAGAAGCACAACTCTACCCTCAACTAAAATTAAATGCTTCATATAAAATTTCTAATTATCAATACCATAAAAATTATTCAATTGCAAAAGATCATATAAGACAAAACCAGTTGAATACAAATATTACTTTAAAACAAGCTATTTATGTACCTGAAACCTACTCACGCATAAATATACAAGAGTCAAAAAATAAATACTCTGAAGTAAAAGTAAAACTTGAAAAAGAGAAACTAGCACTCAATGTTTTTTCTGCTTATTTAGATGTAATAAAATCAAAAAGTAAAATAGAGCTTTTAAAATCTTATCTTGCTTACAATAAAATAAAATACACAAAAGTAAAAAAACAATTTGAAAAAAATCTTTCAAATAAAATGGATTTTTTAGAGTTTGAAGTAGAACTCAATAATGCAAAAATAGAACTCTCAAAAGAGGAAAAGTTTTTTGAAGCATATACTTTAAGACTCAAACAGTTTATAGGAAATGAAGAGTACAACCTCCCTAATCTTAAAGATTCTGATGGAGCTCTACTAAATATGATAGATCAGATGCGTTTTAAAATCATGGGAACACTCCGTTCACTAAAAGTAAAACAAGCAAAAATAGCTGCTGAGATATCTCAAAACAATATAGAAAATGCTAAAGATGGACACTTACCATCGGTAACATTAGATGCATCATTTTCAAAATATGCAATGAATGAACCAGATGCAACAGCACCTTATAGTCATGTTGAATTTGCAATGATAAATGTAAATATACCTCTTTATAGTGGTGGTTATACATCTTCTAAAGTTACTTCATCAAAACTTGAATATAAAGCTGCATTAGAAGAGATTAAAAGAGTTGAAAAAGAGACAGATATAGAGTATCATCATAACTTAGCTCTTTTTAATGCTTCTATAGAATCAGTAACACTTTATAAGGAAACCTTAGCATCAACTCAACTCTATGTTAAATCTGTAGAAGAAGCGTATAAATATGGACTAAAAAGTATAATAGACTTGACTGAAGCTCAAAGTAAGTTTTATGAAGTAAAATACAAATATGTAGAAAATATATATGAGATGGTTAACTCATATATTACACTTATAACGATTACACATAACTTTGATGGTATAAGTTTACTTGATGAACTTATAGAAGAATAAAAAGGAATTTTTATATGAAAAAAGCAATAATAACTGGCATAACGGGTCAAGATGGTGCATACCTAACAGAACTACTTTTAGAAAAAGGATATGAAGTTTATGGAACATATAGAAGAACTTCTTCTGTAAATTTTTGGCGTTTAGAAGAGTTAGGTGTAAAAGAGCATAAAAATTTACACCTTATAGAGTATGACTTAACAGATCAAGCAAATAGCATAAGAATGGTAATGGAGATACAACCTGATGAGATTTATAATCTTGCAGCACAAAGTTTTGTGGGTGTATCATTTGAACAACCAATAGCTACAGCACATATAACAGGTCTTGGATGTGCTCATCTTTTAGAGGCTGTACGCATAGTAAATCCTAAAATAAAATTTTATCAAGCTTCAACTTCAGAGATGTTTGGTGATGTTCAGGAAATTCCACAGAAAGAGACAACACCTTTTTGGCCAAGAAGTCCCTATGGTGCTGCAAAGATGTATGCACACTGGATGGTTGTAAACTACAGAGAATCTTATGATATGTTTGCTTGTAGTGGTATTCTATTTAACCATGAATCACCTCTTCGTGGTTTAGAGTTTGTAACTCGTAAGATAACAGATAGTGTAGCAAAAATCAAACTTGGTAAAATAGAGTATATGGAACTCGGAAATATGGATGCAAAAAGAGACTGGGGTTTTGCAAAAGATTATATAGAGGGTATGTACTTAATGCTCCAAGCTGACAAACCAGATACTTTTGTACTAGCAACAAACAGAACTGAAACAGTGCGTGACTTTGTAAAGATGGCTTTTAAAGCTGTTGATATAGAGTTAGAGTTTCAAGGTAATGCAGAGGATGAAGTTGCTATAAACAAAGCAACTGGTGAAGTAGTAGTAAAAGTAAACCCTAAGTTTTACCGTCCTGCTGAAGTAGATCTACTTATAGGTGACCCACAAAAAGCAAAAGATATTTTAGGATGGGAACCAAAATGTGACTTAGAAGAGTTATGTAGTATGATGGTAAAAGCTGACCTTAAAAGAAATGAAATCGGTGTAAGTTTTTAGAGTATGCAAAAAGTTCTTATAACAGGTATAGATAGTTTTACAGGAAAACATCTTGCATCATATCTTGAAAAATCAGGTTATGATGTTTATGGTACTTCTCTCTCAAAGGCTGGGAAAAAAAAGTACAAATGTGACATTACTCAGAAAGATGATGTGATAGAGGTTTTTAAGGCTATGCAACCTGACTTTCTCATTCATCTCTCAGCTATCTCCTTTGTGGGACATGGAAATAGTGAAGAGTTTTACAAAGTAAATACCATAGGAACTACAGATATACTTGATGCACTCTTAGAGTTAAATATCAAACCAAAAAAAACTATACTTGTAAGTAGTGCAACTATCTATGGAAACCAAGGCTTAGAAGTCTTAGATGAATCACTATGCCCCAAACCAGCCAACCACTATGGTGCAAGTAAATATGCGATGGAGTCTTTAGCCTCTTCATACTTTGACAAACTTCCTATAATTATAACAAGACCATTCAACTATACCGGTGTTGGACAAGCTCCACACTTCTTGATCCCTAAAATAGTATCTCACTTTAAAGAGAAAAAAGAGACTATAGAGTTAGGAAATCTTGATGTAAGTAGAGAATTCAATGATATAGAGTTTGTTTGTGAAGTGTATAAAAAACTATTAGAAAGTGATAAAAAATCCCTTACCTTAAATATTGCGTCAAACAGAGGTATTAAACTTCTTGATGTTATAGATATGATGCAAAACATAGCAAATCACAAAATAGAAGTAAAAGTAAACCCAGCTTTTGTAAGACCAAATGAGATAAAAAACTTAACAGGTTCATCAAAAAATCTTTTTGAAACCGTAGGAGATATTAAACTCAAAAAGTTTCAACAAACATTAAAAGAGATATATGAAGCCTAAGATAATAATTGATGCTATTTCCCTACTTTCTCCTCTAACAGGGATAGGAAGATACACTTATGAACTATCTAAACTCATTCAAAAAAACAAGCAAATAGAAGTTAACTACTTCTATGGCTATATTTCAACAAACCTACTTCACCCTCATCAAAAAAATGATTTAAAAAATATTAAGCAATTTATTTCAAAATTTTCTCTTCTTAAAAAAATTACTAGAAAACTGCTTATACTCTCAAGTAGATTATTTGTAACAGAACATGGACTATACTGGCAACCAAACTTTATTCCAAATAGAGAGATAAAAGCAAAAAAGATAGTCACATCGCTACATGACTTCTCCTTTATACTCCACAAAGAGTTTCATCCTAAAGAGCGTATAGAGTATTT
>Ga0256826_1002143_pt1 | contig 12135 bp, 13 predicted proteins | sample CV79metaG_FD_185975 | JGI IMG/M metagenome (GOLD analysis project Ga0256826, IMG submission 185975) | Hydrothermal vent microbial communities from East Pacific Rise, Pacific Ocean - CV79 | ecosystem: Environmental > Aquatic > Marine > Hydrothermal vents | place: Pacific Ocean: East Pacific Rise... | reverse complement strand
GAAGCATTTTACGCAGTTCACGCTGAGCGTCCTTTTTTCAATGACTTAGTTGATTTCATGATCAGTGGTCCAGTTGTTGTTTCAGTTTTAGAAGGTGAAAATGCTATGCAAATTAACCGTGATTTAATGGGTGCTACTAACCCTAAAGAAGCTGAAGCAGGTACAATCCGTGCAGACTTCGCTGAAAATATTGATGCAAATGCAGTTCACGGAAGTGATTCTGTAGAAAATGCAGCAATCGAAATTGCATTCTTTTTCTCAGAAAGAGAAATTTCTTAAGTAGATACCTGTGAAGGTTATACTAAGAAGAGTGAAGCAAACACCATTAGATTTTCTAGTAAAATCTAATGAAATAACTTTTAAAGGTTATTTACAGTATCATGCTGGCAAATTAATTTTGCTAAAAGCAAATTTGGAAGGTTCTCTTCTAAAGGCGTGTGATATTTGTGCAGAAGAATTTAAGCTTTCATTAGATGAAGATGTAGAGTTTTACATCTCTGATGGCGTTTACGAAGATGAAAATAACATTGAGTTTGATGTTGTTGAGTCTTTAGATGGTGAAGTTGAAATAGAAGAGCTTTTAAACTCTGAAATTGAACTTATCAAAAGTGACTATCATAGTTGCAATGAGTGTAAACACTTAGACGATTAATATCGTCCCAAATAAAATACAAAAGGAAAATTCATGGCAGTACCTAAGAGAAGAGTCTCTCATTCACGTTCAGCGAAAAGAAGAACTCACTACAAAATAACTCTAGCAAAACCAGTTAAATGTGAAGATGGAACTTACAAGTTACCACACCACATCAACCCAACTACTGGTGAGTATAAATAGTCAATGATTAAAATTGCTATTGATGCAATGGGCGGGGACTTCGGTCCTGAGCCGATTATAAAAGGACTAGTTCAAGCACTAAAAAATAAAGAATTTGAACCTATACTAGTGGGAAAAAAATCAGAAATTTTATCTCTGTTACCAAAACGTTATAGAGATAAGATTTCTATTATAGATACAGAAGATGTAATCTCAATGAGTGATGCAGCAACTGATGCTGTTAAACGAAAAGAGAGCACTATCTATAAAGCAGTAGATTTAGTTAGAAATGGTGAAGCAGATGGTGTTGTTTCTGCTGGACACAGTGGTGCTACTATGACATTAGCCACTTTAAGACTTGGACGTTTAAAAGGGATATCAAGACCAGCTCTTATAACTTTTATGCCAACAAGAAATGGAACACGTACTTCAGTATTAGATGTAGGTGCAAATGTTGATTCAAAAGCAGAACATTTAGTTCAATTTGCAATTATGGGTGGATGTTATTCTCATAATGTTATGGGTGTTGCAAATCCTCGTATAGGCTTACTTGCTAACGGTGAAGAGGACTCAAAAGGTAATGAGGTTACAAAAGCTGCACATAAACTTTTAAAAGGTTATGAAGGTTTTATTGGAAATGTTGAAGGTGGTGATATCTTTAACGGTACATGTGATGTAGTTACTTGTGATGGATTTATAGGAAACTTAGTACTCAAAACTAGCGAAGGTGTCGCTTCAACGATAAGTGGCCTTATTAAAGAGTATATTAGAAAATCACCAGTAGCTATTACAGGTGCTTTACTAATGCGTAAAGTATTTAAACTTCTTAAAAAAGAGATTGATTATGCTGAAGTAGGTGGTGCTCCACTACTTGGTATAAAAGGTTGTGCAATAATTAGTCATGGAAAAAGTAATGCTAAAGCGATGGAAAATGCAATTTATCAAGCTATAGCTTATGTTGACACAAATGTAAATGAGCACATTTTAGAAAAACTAGAAGAATACAAAAATAATACCAATAAGTAGGACTTAATTATGGCATATGCAGCGTTTAGATCTATTGGTGCGTATGCTCCAAAAAAAATACTTACAAATGAAGAACTTTCTTCTATGGTTGATACTACTGATGAGTGGATTACAAAAAGAACAGGTATAAAAGAACGTCATATCGCAAGTAATGAAGAAACTACTAGTGATATGGGTGTTGAAGCTGCAAAACTTGCTATAGAGCGTAGTGGAATAGACGCTTCAGAAATAGACATGGTTGTATGTGCAACTATTTCACCTGATTATTTTTGTATGCCATCTACAGCTACTATTATTTCAAATAAACTTGGTCTTGCTAATGTTACGGCATTTGATATAAGTGCAGCTTGTACAGGATTTGTTTATACCCTTTCTATAGCAAGAGCATTTATAGAGTCAGGAATGAAAAAAAATGTGCTTATAATAGGTGCAGAAAAACTTTCTGCTATTACTGATTATAGTGATCGTGGGACTTGTATTTTATTTGGAGATGGTGCCGGTGCAGCTATTATCTCAGCAACTGAAAATAAAGATGAAGCTATTATAGATGTACACACTGGTGCAGATGGTACTTATGCTGATTTACTAATGACTCCAAATGGAGGTACTGGTTCTCCTCATGATGCATTAGAAAATGAAGCTGGAGCTTGTTTCATGCAGATGAAGGGGAATGAAACTTTTAAGGTTGCAGTCCGTACTCTTACTAAAGATGTTGTAGAAATTTTAGAAAACAATAAAATAAAAAGTGATGCTGTAAATCATTTTATTCCACATCAAGCTAACTATAGAATTATAAAAGCTGTAGGTGATGCACTTAAAATGAAAAAAGAGCAAGTTGTTGTTACTGTCGAAAAATATGGTAATACATCTGGTGCCTCAATTCCAATGGCAATTAATGATGTTTATGAATCTGGAAACTTAAAATCTGGAGAATTAATGCTTCTTGATGCATTTGGTGGTGGTCTTACTTGGGGAAGTGCTTTAGTTCCTTTTTCCCCTTTAGTATAGGAATTTTAATTATTCTTCTCTAAGTTGTAGATTTCAGATATAGTGGATATTTCAGAATGTTCACTATAGTATGTTTGTAAAAGATGATTTAGTTTATTAAGATTAAAACGCCAAAACTTTTCTTTGTCGAAACAACTCTCTCTACGCATTTCAACTAACAACTCTTTTGCTTCAATATTTCCTTCTGTTCTTACAATGGTATTTATCACACATTTTAATAATTGTTTCTGAACTTCATCAGTAGTATCATCATCTGCAAGTTGTTTGTTTGGTAAAAAAGCCCATATTTTCCAAATACTAGCCGTTAAAAATAGTATGAAAAATATAAGCATTAATGTCGAAGTGTCTAGTTCCATATCTATGCCTTTATTCAATTATAAACAATTATAGGCTAATTTAGATAAAATTGCATTTATGAATGATAAAGTATTTACAAAACCAATAAAAAAACAATTTGAATTTGATGAAGAAGTTGCTGCAGTCTTTGATGATATGCTAGAAAGAAGTGTGCCATTTTATAAAGAGAGCCAGAAAATCACACAATTTTTTGTAAAAAAGAATTTACAAGAAAATGGTATAGTTTACGACTTAGGTTGTTCAACAGCTTCACTTCTTTTAAATATTCACAGAGATTTAGAGATAGATGCTTCGTTAGTAGGATTAGATACATCAGATGCTATGTTGGACCAAGCACGTAAAAAATGTGAAGCATATGGGGCAAATATTGAAGTTATTAATGCTGATATTTTAAGTTATGAATATAAAAAAGCAGATATCTTTATTTCAAATTATACATTACAATTTATTAGACCTCTCGTACGAGAAAAACTCATCAAGAAACTCTCAACATCTTTGAAAAAAGAGGGCATATTTATTTTTAGTGAAAAAGTTATTTCGCATCACTCAAAATTAAACAAAGATTTAATAGAGTGTTATTATGATTTTAAAAAAACTCAAGGGTATAGCGAATATGAAATAATGCAAAAACGTGAAGCCTTAGAAAATGTTTTAGTCCCGTATAGTGAAGAAGAAAATATTAAAATGGCTTTAGAAAATGGTTTTTCACATTGTGAAGTAGTATTTCGTTGGGCAAATTTTGCCACATTTATAGCTATTAAATAAGATTAGTAAACATTCTCATTAGAAATAGCTTTTTTTCTTTTGAATGTATCACCAATAGCTTTGTAAGTGACAATATCATCATCTCCACAATCTTTGTGATAATAACCTTGTAAATCATAGTACTCGTCACAGTCACTATAGTATTTTGCTGAAAGTCCATGTTTGTTAACACAAGCACTAAAAAATAGGCTAATGCTAAGTAATAAAAAAAATTTAATCATATTTTTGTAAAGCATATTTTGTACCTAAACCTTAAATGTTTCAGTAGTTTTACAATACTGAGTTAAAAAACATTTGTCACATTCAGGATTTTTCGCTTTACATATATAGCGACCAAATAAAACCATACCTTGATGAAGTGCATGAAGATTATTTTTGAATTTTTTTACTAAGGTTGCTTCTGTAGCAATAGCACTTTTATCATCGCTTAGTCCCAGTCTATGTGCAACACGAAATACGTGTGTATCAACTGCCATCAAGTTAGCACCAGTATACTCTATCATAACAACATTTGCAGTTTTTTGACCAACACCTGCTAATGTTTGAAGTTCTTTTTCATCTAAAGGGATCTTACCTTGGTAAACATCCTCAACTCTTTGTGCCATTTTAATTATATTTTTTGCTTTATTATTAAAAAATGAACAGCTATTAATGAAAGATTTGACATCATCTAACTCTGCTAATGCAAGCTCTTTAGTGCTAGGATATTTTGCAAAAAGAGGAGGGGTTAAGATGTTGACACGTTTATCTGTACATTGTGCAGAAAGGGCTACTGCGACAACAAGTTCATAAGCATTAGTATATGACAACTCAGTAACAGCATCATCATACTTTTCTATAAAGAGTTCATGAATCTCAGAAATCTCTTGTTTTGTCGCTTTTTTTATTTTTTTATTCATAAAGATATTCTACCATCTTTATGATATAATCTAGACAATTAAATTATATCTAGGAGAAAACAATATGGGATTTTTTTCACTGTTTTCATCACAAAAACAAGCAACACCTACTAAACACAATAATAGTAAAATAAATTTTGAAAAATATTTGGATAAAGATTTTTTTACAAGCATAGTTGATAATTCAAACTCTATGATGCTCTACTTTTTTAGTGGAGAGGGGTGGATAGGTGCTAATAAAACATTTTATGAAAAAATGGGTTATAAGGATATTTCTGAGTTTAAAGAACAAAATGATAGTGTAAGAGATATATTTTTAAGTGAAAGTGAAGAGATATTTACTGAATCAGATAAATCATGGTTAGATTATGTAAAAAAATATCATTCAAAAGGGTATAGAGTAACTATTGTAAATCAAAAATTACAGAATGAAATAGTGATTATAGATGCAAAATGCCATACATTTTCTCATAATAAAAGTTTTTATATTTTAGAACTAAATGATGTGACAGAATTACATAATGCTAAGGTTAAAACAAAAGAAGTTGAAAAATTAAAAACTAAATTTTTGGCAAATATTGGACATGAATTCCGAACACCAATGAATGGTATTTTAGGATTTATTGAACTACTCCAACATACAAAAATAGATAAAAATCAACGTGAATATATTGATATGATTAGTAACTCTTCTCGTAATCTAATGACAAATATTGAAACTTTACTTGATTTATCACAACTTCAAGGTGGACGTTTAGAACTGGATCATCAAGCTTTTAATATTTTACCAGAGATGGAGATGTTAGCTTATAATTACTCTATATCTGGAGTAGAAAAAGGTATAAAAGTTCTTACATTTATTGATCCGAAACTTCCTCAGGAATTAGTAAGTGATTCAAGAAAGATATCACAAGTTATGTCTTCTCTTATTCAAAATGCACTTAAGTTTACTCCTCGTGGTGGGAAAGTTATTATTGAAGTTAAACTTCTTAAACGCCAACAAAATGGTGACTGTAGTATAGGTTTTGGAGTCAGAGATAATGGAAAAGGTATCTCTGCTGAACAAATCACTAGAATTAATGAACCATTTACAGCAGGAAGTCATGCAGATGAAAGATTAGGTGTTGGACTCTCTTTATCTCATGGTCTTGTAAAATTATTAGGTTCTGAATTACGCATTCAATCTAAGGAAGATGAAGGAACATATGTAAACTTTGTAGTAGATTTTAAAGCATCCAAAGGTCAAAATTTTAAAATGATGCCAAAGAAAAAAGTTAAAGTTTTACTTCTAGATCAAAAGAGAGTAGAGGAAGCAAACTTTTTAACAATCTATTTACGTTCATTCGCAATTGATGTTGTAAAATCAAATCAGTTAGATTCAAAGGTATATGATGGAGTTGATACTCTTTATATTGTAGCAAATCAGGCAGACTCTTCATGGATGTTAGAACTAGGTACATACTCGAAAAAAGTGCCTATAGTATTGCTTTTAGATCGTGAAGAAAAACTACAAACTAAACTTACACATATAGTAGATGAAACACTTAAAAAACCATTACTTCCTAGTTATATAGCAAAACATTTATATGTAACACAAGATGTTGTTACACCAAGTTCGCCTAGTAAACATATAGAAATAAAACCACAAGTTCATGCTTTAGTTGTAGAAGATAACATCATTAACCAAAGATTGATTCAGATACTTCTTCAGAGTTATGATATAAATGTTTCAATTGCTTCAGATGGTGTTGAGGCTGTAAGCTCTTGTAAGAAAACGAAGTTTGACATTATATTTATGGATATAGATATGCCAGAAAAGAATGGTATTGAAGCCACTAATGATATTAAAAATAGTATAAGTATTAATAAACTGACTCCAATAGTTGCACTAACAGCAATGGCAATGGACGGAGATAGAGAGATGCTACTAGAGAAAGGGCTTGATAACTATTTAGCAAAACCGTTAAATAAAAGAGCACTTGAAAATATACTGGATAAATACCTAAAAGTTTCAGTTTAAAGAGTAGCGTTTAATAAGTGTTAGTTAATAAGTATTACACTTTGGCTATAAAGAAATATGAAGGAATTCTAATGAACAAAGTTACAAAATTTTTATCAGTTGTTTTATTGTCTGGAGTTGTTGCATCTGCTAACACTCTTGTAAGTGTTAATGGAAATGCTATTACACAAAACGATGTTGACACAGAGTTAATGAACGCAACACAAGGTAGATTTGGTCAAGTACCTCCTGAAAAGCAAGCTCAGTTTAGACAGCAAGTTCTTCAACAGTTAATTGGAAAAGAACTAATATATGATGATGCTAAAAAAACAGGAATTTTAAAATCAAAAGATTATAAAAATGAGTACAAAAAATTAGAACTTCGTATGAAAAAAGAGTTAGCAATTCAAGTATGGCAAAAACAACAACTTAATAAAATTAAAATATCTGAAAAGAATTTAAAAAATTATTATAAAGATAATAAGGGTGAATTTGAACAGAAAGAGTCAGTTCATGCACGTCATATTTTAGTAAATAGTTCTGATGAAGCAAATGCTGTAGTCGCTGAACTTAAAGGTTTAAGTGGAGCGGCTCTTCAGTCTAAATTTGTTGAATTAGCTAAAACTAAATCAACTGGTCCTAGTGGTCCAAAAGGTGGAGATTTAGGCTATTTTGCTCGTGGACAAATGGTTCCAGAGTTCAATGATAGAGTATTTACAATGAAGGTTGGTACTATAACAAATACTCCTGTCAAAACACAGTTTGGTTATCATGTTATATATCTACAAGACAAAAAAATAGCATCAGTTAGAGCATTTCAAGAGGTTAAACCATTTATTGAACAACGTTTAAAAATGGAAAAGTTTAAAACATTTATGAAAGAGAAAATGGACTCTCTTCAGAAAAAAGCTACAATTAAATAAGTTACTAGTTAATGAAAACTTCTCCTATCTCTAAAATCCTTTTAGAGGGAAGAGAGTTTTTAGTCAAAAGAGATGATCTTTATGATAAATATCTCAGTGGTAACAAATATAGAAAACTCCATACACTTTTAAATACTCCTTCTCATCAACTTTCAACTATTATCTCTTATGGTGGTACACAATCAAATGCAATGGTGGCTATTGCTTCAATGTGCAGAAGTAAAGGTTGGCGATTTATTTATTATACTAAGCCTTTAAACAGCATAATTAAAGAGCAAGAGTATGGTAATTATTATGATGCTATATCTTTTGGTATGGAACATAAAGAGATAGAGTATGAACTATATAAGGAGTTTATCTCAGGTTTGAGAATTAACTTAGAAGAGAAAACTTTTTTAGTAGATCAAGGAGGTGCAGATAGAAGTGCTCAGGATGGTATGAGAGTTTTAGCACAAGAGATAAGGGATCAAAATCTTGATATTGATGTTATCTGTACACCATCAGGAACTGGGACTACAGCACTCTACTTAGCAAAAGAACTTCCAGAGTATAAAATCTATACAGTCTCTTGTATAGGAAGTAGTGCATACCTTAAAGAACAGATGTTAGCATTAGATACTATACCTGATAACTTAGTGATATTGGAGCCTAGAAAGAGGTATCATTTTGCAAAACTTTACCCAGAATTTTTAGAAATTAATACTAAATTAAAAGAGAATGGAATAGATTTTGATTTTTTATATGCACCTTTAATGTGGCAAACATTACTTGATCAAGATAGTGAAAAAGTTTTGTATGTTCATAGTGGAGGAGTAAGTGGTAATGCTAGTATGCTTGAGCGATATAGAAGAAAACTAGCACAATAAATTATGCTAGTCTATAAAAGTAACAGACTCTTCTAAAGGGACACGCTTAGGTTGGTAAGTATTAATTTTTGCATCTTTATCTGCATATCCTAAAACTACACTATATAAAAGTGCTAAGTTGTCAGGTGTATCTAAAGTATGTGCTACAACTTTACCAAATTCAGTAGTAGAACCTTGTGGGCAACTATCTATACCGAACTCTTGAGCTGCTAACATAAGACTCTGCATATAAGCACCACAGTCTATAAGAGCACCTTGTGCTTCATCTATATTTGCCTTGTCAGTAAAAACAAAAAGTACAGTAGATGCACCAAACCATCTGAAGTTATCTTTCCACATTTGAATTCTAGTTTCATTGTCTTTTCTATCAACTTCCATAAGTTTATAAAGACCAGAACCAGTAACTATTCGGCGTTTTTTATATGGATTTGTCCACTTTACTGGGTAATATTGAATAAATTGATCATTTTCAATTCCCTCGTCCATCTTTGCCATGATTGCATTTCCAACACTGCTAAGAGTATCTTCATTGCTAATAGCATAAGTTATCCATGGTTGCATGTTCGCACCACTTGGTGTCATAGCTGCAGCATTTAAGATTTTTTCTAAAATTTCTTTAGATATTTTCTTGTCACTGTATGCTCTGATAGATGAACGATTCTTTAAAGCTTCTAAAACTGTTGGCATATATAATCCTTTTGCGCAATTATACAAAAAAAATGATAATAATCAAAGAAAATATATATATGAGTTGATAAACTAAACAAACTTGACAAAGATAGACTCAAGTTGTTATAATTTGACTTATAAAGATTAAGGAGATTGATATGAATAATAGTAATAATATTTTTGAAAAACTAACACATAATTTAACTGAGGCTATAGAAAGCTCAATATCTTTAGCTCTTCATAGCAAAAATCAAGAAGTTCAAAGTGAACATTTCTTATGGGGACTTTTAACAAATAGTGACTCCATCTTAAATCAAATGTTAAGAAAGATGAATGTTGACAAAGTAGCAATGGAACTTGATGTTAAAAGTTTAAGTGATAAGCTACCAAAATCTTCAAGTGTAACAAAAGAGAGTGTTCGTCTTTCTAAAAACTTTGTTGATTCTTTAGAAAGAGCTGCAGGATATATGACTCAAAATGGTGATAGTTATCTTGCAGTAGATACATATATATTAGCAAATTTAAATAAGGAACCATACTCTAGTATACTTCCAAAATATATTGATATTTCAGAATTAAGTAAAAATCTTGAAGCTGCACGTGGTGGTTCTAAAATAGATTCTCAGAGCGCAGATGAAACGCTAGATTCACTCTCTAAGTATGGGATTGATTTAACACTTGAAGCAGCAGAAGGTAAACTTTCCCCTGTTATAGGTAGAGATGAAGAGATTACTCGTATGATGCAGATTTTAATTCGTAAAACAAAAAATAATCCTATGTTATTAGGTGAACCAGGGGTTGGTAAAACTGCTTTAGTTGAGGGACTTGCTCAAAAAATACAAAGAGGAGATGTACCAACATCACTTTTGAACAAGCGTTTAATAGCTCTTGATATGTCTGCACTTATTGCAGGTGCAAAGTATAGAGGTGAGTTTGAAGATAGACTTAAAGCTGTTATAGATGAAGTAAAAGAAAATGGAAAAATAATTTTATTTATCGATGAGATTCATACTATTGTTGGTGCAGGTGCATCTGAAGGAAGTATGGATGCAGCAAATATTTTAAAACCAGCACTTGCACGTGGAGAGCTTCATACGATAGGGGCTACTACACTTAAAGAGTATAGAAAGTTTTTTGAAAAAGATACAGCACTTCAACGACGTTTTTTACCGATAAATCTTGATGAGCCAACAGTAAATCAATCTCTTCAAATTCTTCGTGGAATTAAAGAGCGTTTAGAAACACATCATAATGTCACAATTACAGATAGTGCTTTAGTATCAGCAGCACGACTTTCAGATAGATATATAGCAGATAGATTTCTTCCAGATAAGGCTATAGATCTTATAGATGAAGCAGCAGCAGAACTAAAAATGCAGATAGAGTCTGAACCAAATATTTTAAGTCGTGCTAAACGCCAGTTATCAGAGCTTATGGTAGAAAAAGAGGCACTAAAGATGGAAAAAACTCCATCCAATGAGAAACGTCTTATAGAGATAGAAAAAGAACTTGCTAATGTTGATGAAGAGGTAAGACAACTCACTTCACAATTTGAGACTGAAAAAGAAGTTTTTGAAAAGATTTCAGCTGTTAAAAATGAGATAGAGCATAAACGCCGAGAAGCTGAACAAGCAAAGTCTGCATCTGATTTTAACAAGGCTGCTGAGATAGAGTATGGAGATATTCCTAAACTTCTTGAAGAGGAAAAAAGCATAAATGCAAACTGGGACAGACTTCAAGCAGAGGGAACACTTCTTAAAAATAGTGTAGATGAAGACTCTATTGCATCAGTTGTATCAAGATGGACACATATTCCAGTGAACAAAATGTTAGAGAGTGAACAGGCTAAAATTCTTCATGTTGAGGATGAGTTAAATAAAACTGTTATAGGTCAATCTCGTGCTACTCATGCAGTTTCACGTGCTATTAAGAGAAATAAAGCTGGACTTAGTGATGTAAATTCTCCTATTGGAAGCTTTTTATTTTTAGGACCAACAGGTGTTGGTAAAACACAAACGGCTAAAACTCTAGCACAGTTTCTATTTGACTCAGAAGATGCACTTATAAGACTTGATATGAGTGAGTATATGGAGAAACATTCAGTATCTCGTTTAGTGGGTGCAGCTCCTGGATATGTTGGGTATGAAGAGGGTGGACAGCTTACTGAAGCAGTAAGACGTAAACCTTATAGTGTTGTTCTCTTTGATGAGGTAGAAAAAGCACATCCTGATGTTTTTAATATGCTCCTGCAAGTTTTAGATGATGGGCGTTTAACAGATAACAAGGGTGTTACAGTTGATTTTTCAAATACAATTATTATTTTAACATCAAATATTGCGAGTGATAAGATTATAAATCATAGTGGAAATGAAAATCTTGATGAGATGGTTATGGGTGAACTTAAACAAGCATTTAAACCAGAGTTTCTAAATAGACTTGATGATATTGTTATCTTTAATGCTCTTGCACAAGAAGAAATAGTAAATATTGTGGATATTTTCTTTAATGACATTGCAAAAAAGGTCAAAGACCGTGATATAACACTTACTCTAAGCCCTGAAGCTAAGATTTACATAGCAGAGGCAGGGTTTGATCCTATCTATGGTGCTAGACCACTTAAACGTGCTTTATATGAGATAGTAGAGGATAGATTAGCAGATCTTATTTTAGAAGGAAAGATAGTAGAAGGAACATCTGTTAACTTTAAGATGAAAGATGGAGAGATAGAAGTTAATTTATCTTAATCTTCTCCGTGTAAGTGCTTACTAATTGGCTCAGGCTTACCGATAAAGTAACCCTGAGCATAATC
>Ga0256826_1002142_pt1 | contig 12142 bp, 11 predicted proteins | sample CV79metaG_FD_185975 | JGI IMG/M metagenome (GOLD analysis project Ga0256826, IMG submission 185975) | Hydrothermal vent microbial communities from East Pacific Rise, Pacific Ocean - CV79 | ecosystem: Environmental > Aquatic > Marine > Hydrothermal vents | place: Pacific Ocean: East Pacific Rise... | reverse complement strand
GATGAGCCATTAATAGAAGTTGAGCCTCACGAGAAGCTCTTGGTATATGAGGGTTTAATAGTTGTGTAATTTGAGAGAGTACCTCTCTAGTTGTATTTAAACTCAACTTATATTTTCTTGTCTAAATCTACACCTAACTCTTTGAGTCTCTCTAATACAGGAGGATGTGTATAGTGAAAAAATATATAAAGAGGATGAGAGAGTGGAAAACTTTTGTTCTCCGTCACTAACTTTGTCAATGCATTTGCAAGTTCTATCGCACCTGCTGGACCACCTAATTCACTTCCCATTCTATCTGCTTCATACTCATTATGTCTACTAACTATCCCCATTATTGGCATCATAATAAAGCCTAAAACTGGCATAAAAAGCATAAGAAGTATCATCATGAGTGCTGGTGTTTGACTCATACCCATCTCTAAAAATAGAGACTCTGGAAGATTACCAAATATTCCAAACATAGCAAAAAGCATAACACCTACCAACCCAATATTTTTGTAGATATCACCATGAGCAAAGTGCCCTAACTCATGACCTAAAACAGCTAAAAGTTCTTTAGTAGTCAATTTTTCGATAAGTGTATCAAAAAGAACAACTCTTTTAGCCTTACCAAAACCACCAAAGTAAGCATTGAGTCTTGCATCACGTTTTGAGGCATCACTGACATAAACGCCAGAACTCACAAAACCAGTTTTATCCATAAGACCTTTGATTCGTTCATCTAACTCATCATCTTGAAGAGGAGTTAGTTTATCAAAAAAAGTTGCTCTAAATGCAGGGTAAAGCATATTTATTAGAATAACAACCGCAAATATAAACACACAACTCCATAACCACCATAGTGTAAAGTTAGTGATAATCAAATAAATTCCCCATACAACTAAAGAGCCAAAAACTAATGTCATAATAAATGAGATAAGAGTATCTTTTATCCAGAGTCCTAGAGTAGACTTATTAAAGTCAAACTTTTTATCTAAAACAAACTTTTCGTAATAAGCAAATGGAAGAGATACAATAGAATTAATTATAATAAAACCCATTACAATAGCAATATTTAAGAAAGCATCGTTTGTAAAAAAAATATTCTCTTGAAGTACTCTTATACCAAATCCCATCCAAGCGATGAAAAATAGATAATCAACAAATGAACTTAAAATAGTAAGTTTCTCTTTTGCAACAGCATAGTTTCCAGCTTTTAAGAACTCAGAAGGGCTTAAAAGAACAGCATCTTTGCGTTTATTTTCATTTATATAACCGATTTGCATTATACTTGTGTAAATTGAAATCAGTACATAAAAAGAATATATACCTACTATTGTCATTAACATATCTTATACCTTAGCTTTTAAATAATGTCGTAATTTTAGCATTATTTTTTATTTTAAACGTACATTTTTAATTGGATCTTCTATCTTAAGACTATCTTCAACTGTTCCATAACTTTTACTCGCTATCACATAGATACTTCCTATTATTAAACTTGCTATGATTACAGCCCATACAACTTTTTTCTTTTCACCTTGAAGAGTGTCGTAATCTCCGATATCTTCTAATCTTGGTTCACTCATAATATTTTCCTTATTTTTAAATATGAGAAATAATATCTGATTTATCTATAATAGTTTTGATTGTTTATGAAGTAATATGACGGTTTAAGTCTATTTTTTGGTTTATTTTATCGTCATTAAAAAATTTAAGAAGAATTTGTAAAAGTGCTAAAGACTTTTACAAATATGAAAGAAGAAGATTATTGCCAATCACGAACTAGGTTATGACAACGAAAACATTGATTTTGAATCTCTAAAAAAGCTTTTTGTGTACTCATCTCACGATTGATTGCACTCATGTTTTTATCGCTAAGCTCTTTTTCAATCTGTGCTGCATATTTTTCAATCATTTGTGCGCTATTTACGGCTATACTTGCCTTATATTTTTCATTTTCAGGTAATAGTTTTGTAATAGTAGCTTTATTACCCAAGTATTTCTGTACATTTTCTCTCAACATTGTGATAGCTTCAAGAGATATCTTCTTATCATTTGTAAAAAAACCCATTTGAAGTGCCGAAACACTCCCAGATAAAGCATCCATACCAGCCTTTAATTCAGTACCTTCTTGCGCAACAGCAGAACCTGCTAGACCTAAACAAACTACAATACTTACTAATGTTTTCTTTAACATTCTTTTCCCTTATTTTGATTTAATTGAAAATAGTTTACTACTTAAATATTTAAAGTTTCATTAAAGTAAACAATTTATGATTAAATTATCACACTATAGTGATATATAATCTTTTTTTACTAATTGTGCTATAATTAATACAGCTAACTATAAAGGTATATAAATGAAAAAGAGACTCTTAGCAAGTATGCTTTTAGCTACCTCACTTTTTGCAGTCGATGGTTACGAAGTGTATAAAAAAAATTGTATGATTTGTCATGTTGAGATGATGACACATAAAGAAGCACTTAAAAACTTAAATAAGCTTGTTGCACCTCCTATGGTCGAAGTTTCAGAGCGTTTAAAAGAGAATATTCAAACAGCGGATGAGGAAGATGATGTAAACCGTTACCTGTTTATACTTTTTGTAAAAGACTACATCGTTAATCCTAACCTTGATAACAGTATGTGCAATAGTGGTGCTATAGAGAAGTTTGGAACAATGCCATCACTAAAAGGTAAACTAAAAGAAACAGAAAAACAAGCAGTCGCCGAATGGCTCTATGATAGATACGAAAATACAAAATTTTAAAATAATAAGAAAAAATATTGAAGTATAAACAGTTACGGACAAAAATACTTTTAGTTTTAATAGCAGTTAGTATCTTACTAGTTATTGTAACTGAATCATATCATTATCATATGCGCAAAGATGTTCTTTTCAATGTTTCTATAGAGAAGCTTCTAATTCTAACAAAAGCTATGCGTAACTTTGACAAAGTAAAAATACGGCTTTATCAAAGTAGATTTAAAAAAATCGAGAGTGATAAAAAACTTTTAAAAGCTATAAAAGGGATAAATAAAGATGTTATTAAAAGTAGATTTGATAAACATGCATATTTTTTCCTAAATTCAACTCCAACATTAGAACATATTCACCTTTACGATAAAAATGCTCATTTAATATACTCTTCAGATAAAGACGAAGAAAACAATCAACATTTTCAATATCAACATCAAGAAGAGAACCTTGTTCTTAAACATACACTTAAGACAAAAAAATTCTCAAAAGGCTATGTTATCACAAAAGATAATGGCTTCTACCAAAGCTTAGTATCCCCTCTTATCGACAATGCTAAAATCATCGGATATTTGGAATTTGGCATTCAAGCAGATTCTCTTTTTAAAATATCAAGTAAAGCTGGTAGATACAAATATGCACTCTATTTAAAAAAGAACTTTACACAAGGAAAAAGAGAGCTTGGAAAACTAGTCTCATCTAATTCAAAAATATTTAGGGAGTTAAATATTACCCAAGATTTTATAAATGAAAATGCAAATAAAAACAATGTAATATCATATAATGATAAATACTACCTCTTCCACCAATATGATATTGAGTCATCATTTCAAAAAGATTTTGCTCAAGTTATTATGGCTACAGATGTCACAAAATATGTCAAAGATAACTTTAATAAAGCCTCTTATATGGTAAGTGTCTCTCTTCTTATTTTACTTATTATCATGGTTGTAGTTTATGTCGTTTTTACTAAACTTATTAATAAACTGACTCAAGAGGAACAGGAACTTCTTACTAAACAGATTCAGATACAGATAATTATGGACAATAGTAATAGTCTTATTGCTCTTATTGAAGGAGAGAACCTTACACTTGCTAACAAACCTTTTTTAACGTTTTTAAGCTGTAGTGACATGAGAATATTTTTAAGAAACCACAACAACCTTAGTAAACTTTTTATAAATACAACAGACACTTTTAGTATGCAAGATGCAACAAAAAATTCTGACTGGATTACACAAATTAATAAACTTGAAGAGAGTCAGAGGGTTGTAACACTTAAACACCCTTACTTTGGTCTCAACTATTTTAGTGTGAAAGTAACAAAAGTACCAGAACATCCTGATTCCAAAATTGTTATATTTTCAGATATTACATCTATCTTTGAAAAATCAAAAAAAGATGAGTATATGGCATATCATGATAACTTAACTGGTATCTATAATAGGCAGTACTTTAATGAATCTATTTCAAGAACTATTTATGATTTACAACAAAATGATTCATATACATCACTACTCATGCTTGACTTAGATTTTTTCAAAAAAGTAAATGATACCTATGGTCATCAAGTTGGAGATGATGTTCTTATCAAGTTTACTCAAATTATTACACATAATATTCGAGCAAATGACATCTTTGCTAGATGGGGTGGAGAGGAGTTTCTCCTTCTTCTAAACTATACTGATGAAACAACAGCCTATAAGGTAGCTCAATCATTGAGAGAAAAAGTCTCTTTAGTTGACTTTAAAGAAGCTGGTCAAATTACTTGTAGTATAGGATTGAGCCAATTTAAAGAAAATGACTCAGCTGATACTTGGCTATCTCGTGTAGATAAGGCTCTATATAAAGCGAAAGAAAATGGACGAAATAGAGTAGAAATTATATAATCTATACTAGTATGTAGTCAACTACTTTTGACTCACTTACAACACTTTTTATAAACTCTACAACCTTAAGATGCTCACTGTGAATAGCATAAGAGTTTAAGTCCTCTTTTGTCTGAAATTTTGAGTAAATAGAAAGGTCAAATGCTCTGTCTGCGGTATCAAAGTTAATACCTACTTCAATAGAAATTAGCTCATCTATCTTACCATCAAGTGCTTTTAAAAGTTCTTCTGTTTTTGCTATATTTGCATCTCTGTTTTCATCTTTAAATTTAAACATTACTATATGTACAATCATTTTACATCCTTAAAAAATATCACGAATTTTAGCAAATAACTTATAAAAGTAAGCCCTTCCAAAAGTACTCTGCTATGCTTACAATAGCTATAACCCCAATAATATTAAGAACTATACCGTAACGCATCATATCTTTTACATTTATAGCACCTGTACTCATTGCTATGGCATTTGGAGGAGTAGCAATAGGAAGCATAAATGCATAACTAGCACATAGAGTTGCTACCATCATAAAAAGAGTGGTATTTACTCCTGCGAGTTCTGAAACCGAGTAGATAACGGGTAGCATTATAGATATCATCGCTACATTTGAAGTTACTTCTGTTGTAAAGGTTATAAGAAGTGCTACACTAAGTAGTAAAAGAACTGGAGCCAGATCAGTGATACTCACAAGATATGAAGCTACTTCATCTGCGAGCCCTACACTTCCAAAAGCTTTGGCTATAGAGAAACCTGCACCAAAAAGTAGGATTATTTCATAAGGAATCTTCCCGTTATCCTCTTTCCATTCAAGTATATTAAATGGTGGCATAAACAGGAGTATTCCAAAACCTAAAAGTATACCTGTCTCACTAAGACCCAATCCACCCCAATAAGGTTTTATAGAAGCATTTACAAAAAGTAAACCTATAAGACTTAGTAAAACAAAAACAACTTTTTTCTGCTCTTTATCGAGAACTTGAACCTCTTTAGTGTGAGTAATCTCAATATCTTTTGTACCTAGTGAGAGTAAGAAGCTCATGCTCACTATCATAAAAAGAACTAAGGGAGCCACCATATACATCCACTGAAAAAATGGTACTAACTCTAAGCCTTTGTCTTCCATAATTCCTAAGAGAACAAGATTTGGGGGAGTCCCAATAGGAGTCAAAATTCCACCAATATTTGCCCCATAAGCGATAGCCAAAGCAAAACGCATCTTCAGTCGTATCTCATCTGTTAAAAAGACTGCAATTGAGATAAGAAGCAGTGTTGTTGTAGTATTTGAGAGTATCGAGCTAAGTAGTGCCGAAGTAAACGCCAAAGAAAATATCATTCCTCTAGGAGTGGAAGGGAAAAAGTTTAAAATCTTGTTAGATATATAAATATGTAGCTTTGTCTTCTCAACTCCAATAGCAAGTAAAAACCCACCAAAGAAGAGAAATATAATTGGATGAGCATAATTAATCGCTGTCGCTTTAGTGTTAATTATGTCAAATGCAGGAAAGAGGATGATAGGGAGAAGAGAGACTACACCAAGAGCTAAGCCATTATTTGTCCAGAGTGTTACAAGCATTGCAATAATTCCTAAAAGTGCACTTTGACTTAGACTAAAAAGTGTATGACTTGCAAATGCAACTCCCAAACCTACTAATAATGCAATAATTATTTTTACAACTTGAACTTGCATTAAAACTCCATCTCATGAAAGAGTGGTCTTGAACTTACACTATTCTGTTGTGCTTTATCTCGTAAATTTACTAGTTTTTTATAAAGAGTATTTTCTTTATCTATGCAATGTTGGAGTAGATCATCTAGTAGGTTTCCAAATGCCAGAACTTCTAACTTTTGAAATAAAATCTCTTTCTTATCATAAAAAGTTGCTGCACCAAAATCTCCAAGATATGTTTCATATGTTCCGTCAACTAATATATTATGAGCATATAGGTCTCCATGCATAATACCTTTTGAGTGCAAGTGCTCTGTACCTGAAGCGACCGCCTTTGCTATTTTTAAAATCTCTTCACAGCTTATAGCAAAATTATCTTCATAAGTATCTCTACTACAAGTATCAAAACTTGGAGGATTTCCAAGGTTTTTAAAACTTGGGTTTATAAACTCTAAGACTAAGCCTAGGTGTTTATGTTCAAGTCGTGCTAAAACTTTTATAAGATTTGGATGCTCCCCTACCGATAAATAAGCATTCATTTCATCTTTTGCATATCCATCAGAAGTAACAGCACCCTTAAAGAGCTTTACAGCCACAACAGAGTTAAACTCTTTTGAGTGTCCTCTATATATCTTTCCTGAAGCACCCTCACCTAGAAGCTTATCCATCTCTAAGTCATTAAACGCCACTACTTTGGAAGTTGATTCTCTACTTGGGGCACAAGGATTTCCACTAAATGCAAGCCATGCTAATTTTGGGAGCTCTGTAAGCCACTCTGGAATTTCTATAAGTTTATTTGCAGAGAGTCTTAGAAGTTCTAAGTTTTGCAAATTTTTCATACTTGAGGGTAGTGTAGTTAGTCTATTTCCAGATAAAAGAAACTTTCTCATTTTAGTAAGTTTTCCTATTGAGTCTGGAAGTTTTCTAAGCCTGTTATCAGTAAGAATTAACCAGCTAATGTTAAGTGGCAAAATATTTTCATCAAAAATTTCTAACTTATTTGCTTTAAATCCGAGCATAAAAAGATTGTTGCACTCTTTAAATACAGAGGGAAGTATTACAAAATCATTAAAAGAAAAAAAAGCAATTTTTAATTTTTTAAATCTATAAAAATTATCAGGAAGTTCACTGAGCTTATTGTGACTCAGATCTAAAAATTCTAGTGTATCAACCAAATCAAAAAGTTCTTCTGGAAAAGTAGTAAGATTATCTGATATTTTAACTTCTCTTAAACCTTGAAGTTCACCATTTTGTAGCTGTTTTAATGTATGCATAAAAATTTCTTGACGTTTAGTGAGAAAGTAAGTCGAGTAGACTCTGCTCTGGACTTTTTCCCTCTAACATCTCATACACCTCTTTGGCTATTGGAAGGTAGAGCTCATTTGTTTTACTCAGCTCATGAAGTGCATAAGTAGTACCTATCCCTTCTGCAACCTCACCTAACTCTTGGAGTATCTCCTCTTGGGACTTTCCTTTTGCTAGTCCTAGACCTACACGAAAATTTCTGCTCATAGAAGATGATGCTGTTAGAAAAAGATCTCCTGCACCACCTAAGCCTACAAAAGTCTCCTCTTTTGCACCATGAGCCATGCCAAAACGCTGCATTTCAACAAGTCCACGACTTATAAGTGCTGCTGCTGCATTTTTACCTAGCCCTAAACCTTCGCATATTCCTGCTGCAATTGCAATGACATTTTTATAGGCTCCGGACACTTCTGCACCCATAACATCAGTAGATGTATAAGCTTTTATAAATGATGGAAAAAGTTTTGCAAACTCTAAAGAGAGTTTAGTGTTTAATGAGTTTACTACAAGTGCCGTAGGAAGAGATGCTATTACTTCGACGGCAAATGATGGACCAGAAAGAAAAGCTATATTTTCATCAGGAATATATTTAGCATATATCTCATTTAAAAACTTACCACTACTCGCTTCAATACCCTTACTCGCTACTAAAATCTTCTGACCACTATAAACAAAGTTTTCTTCCAACCATAAGCCTATCTGCTGTGCAGGAACTGTTATAACAAGATATTCACACTTTAGTATCTCTTCTAAAGAGACAAAGTTTGGTATATCTCTTGGTGTTCTTGAAGAGATTAAAACATCATTTTTTTCACTCAGGGCAAAGGCTAAAGCACTTCCCCATTTTCCCGCTCCAATAACTCCAACTCTCATGACTCACTCCCTATGAGTTTTTTAAACTCTTTTATATCATTTTCATAACCAACTATGACTAAGGTGTCTCCACTCTGTAGTATGTGATGTTTTACCTTAGATGAGTAAATGAACTCACTCTTCATATCTTTATGCATCAAAGAAAGAACTATTATACCATTGTATCGACTCCAATCGATATTTAATATCTCTTCATCTTTTATAGTACAATTTTCACCTATTTTTATCTGTGCAATTTTCAAGTCATTCTCTTCAAAAAGAATACCATGTAAGACTTTATTGGAGATAGGTAACTCAAGTATATTTGTAATTATATCGGCTGTTGTCTCGACTACAGGAATAACCTTATTCGCACCTGCCATACTTAGCTTATTCGCATTTTCACTATTTGAAGCGATGGCAATTATTGTTAAGTCTGGAAAGTGTGCTCTTAAAGAAATAGTCAAAAATATATTTTGAGCATTATCACTTAAAACACAAAATACTATAGAATTTTCAATATCAATACTTTTTTCAACACTACTCCAGTCATCACTCAAGTCAAAAAACTCTATATCATACTTATCATTTTTTAAATTATCAATATTTTGTGAATAAAACTTTACACAAGAATATTTATCTTTAACATTTTGAATGATTTCAAAAGAGTACTGATTAAATCCAAAGATTAGTGCTGTTTTATTATGCATTTAAAACCTTTGTATGTAAATGAAGTTCAAACTCTTTTACAAATACTTTATAACCAATTGCTAGTATATAATCACCAACTTCTAAGAGTGTACTATCTATAGGATTAAAATAAAATCTATCATGAGAACTCTTATAGAGTCCTAAAACAATAACTCTAAAATCTTTGTTTCCTAGTTCACCAACTGTAGCAAAGTTATCGGCAATTCTCTTAGTGACAGCTATCTCATCCATATTTACATTTGTATGCTCACTTCTTAGCTGATGAATCACTTCAAATGCCACAGGTTTACCTATAAATTCTTTTGTTATGAGACCTACAAGTTCTTGTGGGTAGACAAGATTATTTATGCCCGCAAACTGTAACTTTTTACGATTTGAATTACTCATTAAAAGAGAGAGTATAAATACTTCTTTATCAATAGAACGTACTGTTAAAGCTGTATAGACATTACTCACATCATCTTCACGAAGACAGAGAATTGCCTTAACTTGACTCTTAATATCAATGTTGAGTTTAGCATAACTATCTACACTCCCTGGATCATAATGAAGTGCAATTAAACCATCTTTCTTTGCATTTAAAACTCTTTTTTCATCATCATCTAGAACTATTAGTCGATTATTATTTTTTAGAAGTTTGTTTACAACCTCTTTAGCAACACTCTCATAACCACAAACTAGATAGAGATTTTTTAACTTTGAAATATCTTCTATCGTTTTCACCTCTCTAATCTCATCTAGTCTCTCTGTAAATGCGGAAACAACTAAAGATGTAGTAAACGCCAACACTGCAATACCTGCTGTTATAACAAGCATTGCTACAACTCTTCCCTCACTAGTTATAGGAGTAACATCCCCATATCCAACTGAAGATATAGTAACTATAGACCAGTATACAGCTTCAAAAAGTGTATTTATAGGAGAGTCAGGATTATTAGCTTCCATAACATAGATAAGTACTGAAGAGACAAATATAACTATAGAAGCAAACATTGAGAGTGTTAAGAACTCGAACTTTTTAGTACTTAAAACACCGGCGAGTGTCTGGAAACTTTTTGCATAACGAAAAAGTTTAAAAACACGAAAAAGGATAAAAATACGAAGAAGTCTTAACTCATGGAAAAATGGTAGTATCGCAAGTAGGTCAATAATAGCACGTACAGATAAAATATATTTTATTTTGACATGCAAAACTAACTGAAATGCTTTGAGAAGATTCAGCTTTTTTGAAAGAAATGAGTCATGTTCAGCACGTTTAACTATTATATCACTCACACTACTGCTTACCCATAATCTCAGCATATACTCTATAAAAAATATTAGAGAAATTACATAATTACTAAAAAAGAGTAGATAATCATTTACATGATATTTCACCTCTCTTATCAAAACAGCCACACTCACAAAAATGAGTGTAATCATTAAGATATCTATATATTTTTTATATTTATACTTATCATTTTCAAGAAGATTATAAAAAAAGCGTTTTTTTGCCTGATAAACCTTTGATGTCTGTAAAAAGAATGCTGCATCAACTATCAGGCGTTTGAACATCAGGGTTTATCCTAGTTTAGACTTGAGTAGTTCATTAACAGCTTGAGGGTTTGCACTTCCCTTTGAAGCTTTCATAACTTGACCAACAAAGAAACCAAAAAGTTTCTCTTTTCCACTTTGATATTGATCGACTTTTTCAGGATTTGCAGCGATAATCTCATCACATATAGCCTCAATTGCACCAGTGTCTGTCATCTGTTTAAGACCTAGTTTATCTATAACACTATCAACATCATCTTCATTTTCCATTAAAAAATCAAGGACCTCTTTAGCGGCTTTTCCACTTATAGTTTTATCATCTACTCTCGTAGCTAAATTACCAAGTTTGTCAGCATCTACAGGAGAGTTTGTTATATTAAACTCTCCCTTAAGACGAGCTAATAGTTCAACAGTAAGAAGTGATGTAGCAGTTTTAGCAGTTACACCATTTTTTCCCATCATAGCTTCAAAAAAGTGTGCCATTTCAACACTTGCAGTAATTACACCAGCATTATACTCATTGAGTCCAAACTCTTTTACAAAACGTTCTTTTTTTGCATCTGGAAGTTCTGGAATCTTAGAATATTTTTCAAACATCTCATCACTAATCACTGCTTTAAGCAGGTCAGGTTCTGGAAAATAGCGATAATCTGCCGCTTCTTCTTTTCCACGCATAGAGCGTGTCTCTTGTTTTACTTGATCAAAAAGACGAGTCTCTTGACATATTTCTTTGTCATAAATACCATCTTCCCATGCCTCACTCTGACGAATCACTTCAACTTCAATAGCTTTTTCAATAAATTTAAAACTATTGATATTTTTGATTTCGACACGTGTATAAAGCTTCTCATCACCTTTAGGTCTTATAGAAACATTTACATCAACACGAAAACTTCCCTCTTGCATATTTGCATCACCTATATCTAAGTAACGGATGATTGAGTGAAGTTTTTTAAGGTAAAGTACAGCTTCTTCAGAACTTCTCATATCTGGCTCTGTCACTATTTCAAGCAGTGGTGTTCCTGCACGGTTTAAGTCTACTTTAGAGATATCGCCATCATGAATATTTTTTCCAGCATCTGCTTCTATATGAGCAAAACCAACACGAATAGTTTTTTTACTTCCATCTTCTAGATCAATATCTAAAGAACCATTTTGAATGACAGGTGTATAAAACTGAGTAATCTGATAAGCAGTAGGACTATCAGGATAAAAGTATGACTTTCTATCAAAGTAAGATGTACGATTTACAGTAGCACCAATAGCTGTTCCAAGCATAGTTGCTTTTTGCAGTACTTCTTGATTTAGAACAGGAAGAGCACCAGGAAGTGCTAAACAAGTTGGACAAGTATTTGTATTTTGTTTATGATTAAAACTCGTTGCACATGAGCAAAAAAGTTTAGTTTTTGTGTTTAGTTGTACGTGGACTTCAAGACCGATAACTACTTCA
>Ga0256826_1002141_pt1 | contig 12146 bp, 9 predicted proteins | sample CV79metaG_FD_185975 | JGI IMG/M metagenome (GOLD analysis project Ga0256826, IMG submission 185975) | Hydrothermal vent microbial communities from East Pacific Rise, Pacific Ocean - CV79 | ecosystem: Environmental > Aquatic > Marine > Hydrothermal vents | place: Pacific Ocean: East Pacific Rise... | reverse complement strand
GCTATTGGAGGTCTATTCCGTTTTGTAATTTCAACCTCAATATTTACAGAATCCTCTAAACCAAATTTATCTACAACTTTTAAAATAATCGTGTGGTTAGATTCCTCCGAAAGATTTTCAGTTAAAAAACCTGTTTCTAAACCTCGGTAGAGTTCTCCATCAATATTTGAACTTAAAATATACTCAACAATATTCTCATCAACAGTTTCTGAAAAATCAAAATTCAGTTTTTCACCTGAAAATGAGTAGGTCAATTTTGCAATAGGCTGTTTATTGTGAATATCTTCATAACTTTTCTCTAAATCCTCTTTTGTAGAAATTTTAAAATAATCAATATCCTCAAAATGAATATAATTTACAATCGAATCACCTAAATTTAAATTTTTAGCAGTTTCAATATTCTCATTTGGTTCAAATCTTGAAGTCTCCTCAAATCCCTCAAAAGTTCCAATTTCAGAATTTATCGCTAAACCGTAAATTGATTCACTTTCATAATCTTGGTAGTTTGTAAAAACTAGATAATAACTCTGTTCAGGTGAAATTAGAGGCAGATTAATAGTTTTCTCTTTTCCTGAAAAATTAATATTTAATCCATTTGGTTTTTGAATAACTCCCTGAATTGAATTTTGAGCTTTCAAACTAATTTCAAAATCTCCTTTATAAACAGGAATCTCAACTTTGTCTAACCACTTTCGATTTGAAGCATCTTTGATTTCAACAACCAAAATATAATTTTTCATATTTTTAAACTGTTCATTAAATGAGAAAGTGATTCCAACTCGCTTTTCACCATTTACAGGAATTGAACCTAAAACAGATTTTTTCTCAAAAGTTTTTGCATTTTCAAGTGAAATTTTAAAATTCAAACCTCGACCAACATCGTAACCGATATTTTTAATCACAATTTCACCTGAATAAATTTCAGAATTTCCGTAAAAAACTTTAGTATCTGATCTGAAAGATGATTTGAAATTTGCCGTTCCTTTTGGAACAAGTTTGAAAGTTCCAATATCCTCATTTTCGCGAACAAGTTCAACTTCTGTTTCCACAACTCTAGTTTTGTCTTCAACCGTTAAATTGTAATCGCCCGTTGGAAGTGAGTCATCTTTAAAAGTTCCATCATCTTGAGATGTGATATTTGCCTCAATATTTTTATCAAGAATATTTTGTAAAATAATATCAATTCCACCGATTGACTCATAACCTTTTAAAATACGATTTGAGGTTCTGCCCGTTCCATCATCATAAAGAGAACCTGAAATATTTACATTTCTTGAACCTGTGCGAAGATAGTAATCTGAATCTATTTTGATTAGATTTTCCTCAATTTCCGTAACTTCAATTTCACTTTTTGATGTGATGTAAAGTTTTTCATCTGTTTTGATATTTTTCCAATCACCCCAATATTTTAGGTTTTTTGTAGATTTTTCTACGGTCTCTTTACTGTTTTCAACTTCTTTAAATTCTTACTCTTGATTTTCTTCAACATTTTCATTTTCCTGTTTTGTATCTTCTATATCTTCTCGAATATCTGAAACTAAATTTTCAGAACTATTACTTTCAGATGAACTCCCGCCATCTGAACCACAACCGCTAAACCAACTTGCCAAAAATATGACTAAAACTAACTTTCTCATTTTAATCCTTTAATTTGTGATGAATAAATAGAACCCGTTCATCTTCAGGTAGTTTTGCTAAAAGTTCAATAATAATAGCAACTGATTTTGGAACTTCATCTTTTCTTTTCCAAAGTGACGATGGTGTATCTTTGTGAAAATCTACAATTCGACTTAATGTAACACTATTTATATCTAACTCTTTCAACTTTTCTTTATATCTATTGTAATCCATTTTTCTTTTAAAACCTAATTTTTTTATGCAAAAAACCTAATTTAATTAAGTTTTAAGTTGTTTTAGGAAATAATCTACTTTAAGTTTGTGCAAAAGGCTTAAAATGATAAATTTACCTGTAACAGAATATCAACTTAGCGATAAAATTGTCAATACAATTAATACAAGAGAACTTTATTCTGAACTAGGTTTAGGAAAAAATCAATATTCAAGATGGATAAAATTAAATCTATTTGAAAATCTATATTTCACTGAAAATATCGATTTTATCAGGGTTCGACATAATGTCGAGGGCAATGAAGTTATTACGGGATTTGTTACAATCGACACAGCTAAACATTTAGCAATGGTTAGTCGAAGTAAAAAAGCTTTTGATATTAGAAATTACTTCATTAAAATTGAGAACGAATTTAGATTAATTTCTCACCCAACAAAACCCGAACATTCAACTCAAAAAATTGAAAATGAACTTTCTGCAATTCAGAAATATTTTGACACTCATCAAAACCTAAATCAGTTTAGAAAAGATGAGATGTTAAAATCTCTTTATGAAAAGCTTGGTTTAGAAACTTGCTATTTTCCAAAACCAATTTTTTCAAACCTCTCTTTCTCTCTAACTTCACTTTTGGAAAAATTTGGAATTCAGATGACAGCCCAAGAACTGAATCAGAAACTTGCAAAACTGAATCTGATTGAGAAAAGATTTTTAGATGATAAAAAGTATCTTTGGTTTATTCTCGAAGATGGTGAAAAGTTTGGTAAAAATATAGATTATCTTGATAGAACAACTCCAAGATATTTTGAAAATAGATTTCAGGAACTTTTGGAATTGGCTTTAGAGAAGTAGAAATGACAGGAAGCTGTGCCGTTAGTGGATTTCTCCACTCACTCTTTGTTAGGTCGAAATGACGGAAAACTGTTCCGTCAAGAGTTGCGACCAAAACCCGTCACCTCGACCAAAGTGGAGAGGTCTATTTTTCTCTAAAAATCCGCAATTGTGATATTTCCGAGAACTTCAAATTTAGATGTTGTATCAATTTCAGCATGTGAAAGAACGATAATATCTAAATTAAATCGTTCAAATATCTCTGAAAGCGGACGACGAATCATTGGATCAACAATCAGAACTACTGGAATAATTCCCATCTGAATTAGATTTGCACTCTCTTCTGAAACAGTTTGAACAACTTTATTTATCTCATTTACATTTAAATTTAGTTGGCGATAACCATCATTATCAACCACCTTATTTAAAAGTTTCTGTTCAACAGAAGCCTCAAATGTAACTAGTTTAATTTTACCTTTATCATCTTTGTAAAGGTTTGAAATAGTTCTTGAAAGTCTAGCTCGAACTTGTTCCACTAAAACATCTACACTTTTTGTCACTTCCGCAACATCTGTAATCGCTTCAAGAATTGTTAGCATATCTGTTAAAGGAACTTTCTCATGAAGAAGAGACCGAAGAACTCTTTGAACTAATCCAATTGGAGCAACCTTAAGAGCTTCATCAACAATAATTGGATATTCAGCTTTTACTTTATCGATTAGTGCTTGAATCTCTTGACGAGTTAAGAACTCTTCAGCATACTTTTTCACAACTTCACTTAGATGAGTTGAAATAACTGTTGCAGGATCTACAACTGTATAACCATTCATAATCGCATCTTCTTTTCCAGCTTTTTCGATCCAAATTGCATCAAGTCCAAAAGCAGGTTCAGTCGTTTTGTCTCCAATGATTTCATCAGTTACCATTCCACTATCCATAGCTAAAAATCTGTCAGGATCAATTTCTGCCTCGGTAACTTCAACACCTTTAATTAAAATTTGATAACCTTTTGGATTGAGTTGTAAATTATCTCTAATTCTAACTTGAGGCATTAAAAATCCAAAGTCAGTAGCAATTTTTCTTCTCATGCTTCGGATTCTGTCAAGGAGATCTCCACCCTGTTCCGTATCAGCTAATTTTATAAGCTGATAACCTAAAGTAAGTTCTAGCATTTCAACTTTCAGAATATCTTCCAGAGCAGTTTGTTCTTCAGCTTGAATTTCAGATTCTGTTTTCTTTTTTGGTTTTTTACGATCATAAAGAGAATCAGCATCAAGAATATCTTCACCTGTTATTTTTGTTGAAAGTTTGTTTATATTATCAAATACATCTCCTAATTCACCTTTATCATGTTTGTAAAGTAGATAACCTAAAGTTATAAAAATTAAACCGATAACTACCATTGAAACCGTCGGTAATCCAGGAACAAGCCCAAAAACAATCATAAATCCACCAACTAAGATTAAAACTTTATAATCTCCACTTAATTGATCAACTGAACCCTCTGCAAAATTTCCTTTGTCTGCACCTGAACGAGTTATTAAAATACCCGTTGCAGTTGATAAAATCAATGCAGGAATTTGAGAAACAAGCCCATCTCCAATTGTAAGTTGAGTAAATGTTGAAGCACTTTCTCCCACACTCATATCAAATTGAAAAATACCAATTAGAAAACCTCCAATAATATTTACAATTGTGATAATTATTCCCGCGACAGCATCACCTTTTACAAATTTACTTGAACCGTCCATTGCACCATAAAAACTAGCTTCTTGAAGAATTTCAGATCTTCTACTTCTTGCCTGTCCTTCGTCAATTAAACCAGCATTTAAGTCAGCATCGATTGCCATCTGTCGTCCTGGCATCGCATCAAGTGTAAATCTTGCTGCAACTTCCGCAACTCGTCCTGCCCCTTTTGTAATAACCATAAAGTTAATCAAAACTAAAATGATAAAAACAATAATTCCAATTACAAGATTTCCACCAACAACAAAATCACCAAATGAGGATATGATTTGAGAAACCTCATCAACTCCATTATGACCCTCACTTAAAATCATTCTTGTTGTTGCAATATTTAATGAAAGTCGAAATAGAGTTATTACTAAAATTAGAGTTGGAAATGTTGTTAAATCTGTTGGTTTTGGAATATATATTGAAATTAATATTATCAATATTGAGATTGCTATCGATATTGTTAGAAGAAAATCTAACATTCCGCTTGGAAGAGGAACTATAATAATTGATAAAATTGCCATTATAAAAAAGACCATTCCTAAATCTTTTGAACTGGCTATCAATTGAAGTATAGGTCGTAATATCTCTACGGCTGATGAGGTTTTTGCCAAATCTGTATCCTAATTTTTAGTTTATTTATATTTAAATATTGTGATATTCTCTCATTTTTCGGCTTAAAAAATTAAACCGATAAAACTCTATACCCTAAGTACAGAAATACTACTCCATAAAATAGTAGAAGCAATCTTTTTTGAGTGTTTTCCCTGCTTAATTTTCCGAATTTGATTCCAATCAAAACTCCAATTAAAGATGATAGTCCAATTGTAAAAGCTTCAAAATATAATATTTTTCCTGCTAAAGCAAAATTTATAACTCCTGATAAAGATGAAAATATTACAAAAAATAGACCTGTTGCAATCGCCTTTTTTATATCGTAATGAAAAAAACCAACCAAAATTGGCACAAGAAGAAGAGAGCCTCCAACACCTATTGAAACAGCAAAAAATCCAATTAAAGCTCCTATCAAGATCAACATATATATATTTGGAGGAGTAAAGTCAGAAATATTTCCAGTTGTACTTTTTCCTTTTAAAACTCTATAAAATGCATAGACTAAAAAAAGTAGGAACATAACTTCTAAAAACTGATTTGAAACTAAATCTATAAAAAATTGACTTCCAATCGCTCCTAAAAATCCACCTATTCCAATTGGAACTATAAGTTTCAGATCTATTAATCCACTTTTACTATTTATATAACTTCCGAAAATAGATGCCATTAACATTTGAAGAAGAGATATTCCAATAGATGTTTTGATTGTATAACCTAAAAAGATTAGAAATGGCACTAATATCGTTCCTCCACCAATTCCAAAGAAACCTGATAAAGTTCCTGTGATGATTCCCGCTATTATTAAAGTAATCAACTTTATTTACCCTCATTTAAATTTTCTGGTATTTGAACATTGAAGTTAAAGAAATCTGAATAGAACTCTTTTATAGGAAATTTCTTAAATTGTCCTCCCGCAGCTCCAAAGTTTTTTGCTTCGAGATATAATAAACCTAAAGCATAACGAGTTTCAAAATTCATCTTATTTTTCATTTTGGCTAACTCAAAAAGAGCCACGGCATTTGCATAATGTTTTGAAGCAATCGCTGAAACACCAGCTAAAAATAGAGTTCTTGAATCCTTGACATCATAGTCATCAATTAATTTATTATAAAGTCTGTAAGATTTTTCATAGTTTTTATTATAAAGTCTAGTTAATGCTAAAGCTTGAATAATTCCCTCTGGATTTTTTAACTCAACTTTATAAAAGTGTTCTAATTGTTGTTCAAGATTTTCAAGCTGACCCGTTAAAAGATTGAATTTTATAAACATCTCTTGTGTAATTCTTGCTCCATAATAAAAATCATAAAGAGGCAATTTATTGATTTGAAAGTGATGAATAACTTTTTTTGAAAATACTTTAATATCTGAATCTTTAAATTTTGAATAAAGATAGATGAGGTGAGAAAAAATATCATTTGGAAGTTTGCCTAAAATTTTTCTTGAAACTCTTTTATTTATTACTAAATTGCTATCACTTTCTATAATCGTTGTAATAAGATATGCAAAACCTAAATTAAAAAGTTCCTCTTTTTCAATATCTTTAATTCCATCTAACCATTTTTGTATTCCCCCAAAATTTCCACTTCGTAAATATAGAAGAGCCTCGTATTGTCTAATCTCTTTTGAATCATCTTCAAGAGAAAGATTCTCTCTCAAAACATCTTCTAATTTTTCAAGATTTGCCCCAATTAAATCTCCTGTTAATAAAGTAAAAATTGCTGACATATAATCTCTCGAATTTAAGTGAAAACTTCTTTTAAAATGTCTGTTTGCTGATTTCATATCCCCAAGTTGAGCATAGGTTAAACCTAAATCATAATGAAGAACTGCATGTTTTGGATTTTCTTTTTCAATCTCTCTTAAAATTTTATTTGCAACTCTCAACCTTTTATTTAAAGCTTCTTTAACTGCTAAGATAATATTTTTATTTACATCAGAACTTTTAGCTCCACTTTCCAAATAGTCAGTAGCTGAATTATTATCACCGAGAGCTATATTTGCACTTCCTTTTTTAATTAGATTTATACTTTTTGTTGCATCGAAAACTTTATATGGAGCAAAATAAAATAGGATCTGATAATTTGTATATTTTATAAATTGACGATCTTTATGAAAATAGTTTTGGGCTTTTTGAACATCAAACATAGACTCTTTTAGAAAAATCTCTAATTGATATGATTTATCTAATTTTTTTTCATACATATCATTAATCGCCATAATGTTTAAACCACCATCTTTAACATTACCTAATTTTAGATTTATTAAAGCATGGGCATACCTCATCTTCATTAAACCATTGTCATCAACGCCCTGAAACTTTCTCTTTTCAATAGAATTTTCTAAATTAGTTTTTGCTAACTCCAATTCACCCATATTCGCATAAATTAAACCTAAATTTCCAATATCTTCACTTTTTAAAGATTTTTTTAGTGATGTAACACTATCTCCATAATTTTCAAAAAGTAGATTAACTCGGCTTTCCATCATATTTTTTTCATCTTCAAAAAAACTTGAACTTCTATGTTCTAAAGATGAAAAAGTCTCAAAATAGTTTCCTCTGTAAAATGATATTAAAGAGTAGTAATAACTGTAAAGTGGTGAATCTAATTCCTCAGGAAGATATTTATATGCTAAATCAAGGTAGGCTTTCATTTTGTCAATTTTATTTAATTTTTTACTACAAACAGCTCCATTTATAGCACTTGGAGTTATATGTTCTCTATTTTGAATCGCTTTATCAAATGCCTCGATTGCTTTAACACACATACCTTTTTTAGCTCTTGCAACTCCTAAATTATAATATGAAAGAGAAGCATTATAAGTTGCGATTCTTCCATAAATTTTTAAAGCCTCTTTCTGGTTTCCATTTTGATAAAGTAAATTCGCTTTTTGAACTAATCCCTCAACTTGAGAACTTTCCTCAATATTTACTTTTGGTTTGTCAAATGATAGTTCAGAATATCCATCATGCATCTTATCTTCAATATCTGGAACAACTTTATCTTTATTTAAAAAAGATATTAAAATCGAAATCACAATAATAAGTGAGATGAGTGAAGAGCCATATAAAACTATTTTACTTTTATGTTTTTTAAGCTTTTTTTTCAGTTTCTCTTTATGCTCATTTAGAGCATTTTTTGAGTATGGGAGTGAGAGGTTAAGGTTACTATTCCTTTTTCTCTTATCAGCAACCTCTTCTTTTGTAGATTCACCCTCTTTAAGAATAATCTGTTCATCAATTTTATCCAACTTTTCAGCCATACTTTTATATTCCAATAATTAAAATTTACTAATATTGACTGAAAGTTCTCATCTATTTTGATATAAAAAATTGTAATTTCTATTTTTTGTAGATTAGAATCTAGTCACTATTAATTTTACAATATAAGTATATTTTACCAAAATTTAATAATAGAACCTCTAAATATGGTTATGTTTTATATAGGTTGGATCTCTTTTGGAAGAATTCTATTTTTAATATTTGAGAAGTTGATTGAAAAAATTGAACCTGTTCCAACTCTTGATTCTATATCTAACTTTAGATTGTGAAGCTTTAAAATATATGAAACTATCGCTAAACCCAATCCGATAGATTGTTTATGAGTTTCTCGATTTACTCGATAAAATCGTTTTGTTACACTTGTTAATTCAGTCTCATTGATTCCAATTCCATAATCTATAACTTTTAAACAATCCTCACTCATTTTAATAATAATATCCCCATCAGAATATTTTACAGCATTCTCAATAAGGTTTATCAAAACAAGTTCAATTAAAGTTTTATCGGCGTAAAGTTCATAATTTTGGATTTGAATTATAATTTTGCGAGAAGATTCAAAATTATCTACAATCTCATTTATTAAATTTACAATATTGAAGACTCGATATTTAAGTTCAAATTTACTATTATCAAGTTGAACAGCCAATCGTAATCTATCTAAGAGTTCATCAACTCTACGACCATTATTTATGATTTTATCAAGAAATTTTATATAAGTTGGTTGAACCTCATCGTTAAATTCATCTTTTAAAATTTGAGCATAACCTAAAATAGAACTCATTGGATTTTTAAGTTCGTGGCTAATTGCTCCCAAAAGTTTCTCCTGCTGATAATTTATAACTTTTAATTTTGAGTTAAATTTAATCTTTTTTCTTTTTAAGCGATCATTTTTTTTAAATATTTTCGATATTAATTCTCTAATATTTATAAATTCTTGAGAGTAAAATATGCTTTTTAAAAGCTTGAAAGTTTCGCCTTTTTCAAGATAATTTTCAATTTTAACCAACTCTTTACGAATTCCAAAAATAAGTTTATTTCCAATTAAAATATAGATAATTGAGGTTGAAATAAAGAGGAAAAGGAGTTTTAGTTCTACCTCTTTTTGCAATTCAATAGAGTTTTGAACTGCCTCAAAATCTTTACCTATCAAATTATCAATAAAAAGATATATAGCTATATTAATTGTTAAAGCTAAAACTAAATTTAATATCACTATAAGATTTAGAGAGAGGTATTTTCTCTTTTTACCTGAATTTATATCCGACTCCTCGTATCGACTCAATATATTTTTTTGAATTATTAATATCAATTTTCTGTTTTAATCTTTTAACTGCAATATTTACACTTTTTGCATTACAATTTTCATCAAAAACTCCACAATTCCAAACACTATTTAAAAGAAAATCTCGATTTAATACTTTTCCAATATTTTCTAAAAAAGTTTGTAAAAGTCTAAATTCCAATTTAGTAAGTTTGACACTATTGTTTTCAATTGAAACTTCTAACTTATCAAGGTTCATCTCAATATCTTTATGATTGATCATGTTTAAAAAACCAGCTTTTCGACTTCTCCTTATAACCGCTTCAACTCTCATAACTAATTCATCAATATCAAATGGCTTAGTTATATAATCATCTCCACCACTTTTAAAACCCTCCAACTTCTCCTGTTGGCTATTTTTTGCTGTTAAAAAAATTACAGGAGTTATATCTCCCTGATCTCTTAATTTTTCAACAAGATTAACTCCATCAATACATGGGAGAGTTCTATCTATAATTAGAAGAGAAAATCTATTATCATAAAGATATATATCGATCTCTTTTGAATCTGAAATTCCTACGGTTTTATAACCATTTTTTTGGAGAATAAACTCCAAAAGTTCTAAAATATCAGAATCATCATCAAGAATTAAAACCTTATCTTGATGCAGCAATAGAACTTGCTTTCTCATCTAACATAAGATCTAAAATTTCAAATACTCCATTACTTCCTCTTTCCATCTGTCGTAAAGCATTAATAATTTCTTCGAAATTTAAGCTTTCTCTCTCTATCTCAATAAATATCTCTTTAGTTGCATTATGAACAGTTGCATGAGGAATCTCAAGATCCTTAAATTTAGATGTGTGAGAGAATTGCTCTTTTCCTTCACCTTTTTCATACCATCTTCCCAATCGACATGAGTGATGATCAACAAACTTAAACATCTTTTTCTTATTTGCCACTGAATCATAAGTGTTAAATTTCCAAATGATATGATCAACTTTTGCAAGGGTTAAGAAAATTCTATCAGTTGTGTATTCAAAATTTCTAAAAGAATCTTTAACCTCTTGGATATTTGTTCTTAAATCAACATCGAAACCTGAAAATCTGCTGTGGAAACTTGAGAGTTCTTCAACCAATTCAGAAGATTTCATATTAATTGCAGATACATCTTGTTTCATAGAAGTTAAAGCTATATTAATATCTCCAATAGCTTTTTGGGTTCTATCAGCAAGTTTTCTAACCTCATCAGCAACAACTGCAAAACCTCTGCCATGCTCACCAGCTCTAGCTGCTTCAATTGCAGCATTTAAAGCTAAAAGGTTTGTTTGTTCTGAAATATCTTTTATTAAAGATAAAATCGAATTTATATCTTCAGTTCTTTCAGAAAGCATACCTGATGCTGATTCTGCTTCACTTGACATATTTTCAAGATTCTCTAAATTTGTAGTAATTCCTGAAAATTCCTCTGATAATCCACCAACATGATTTAACATATCATGAGAATCTTGTAAATTCTTTTTTCCAGATGAGACTGCATCAACTAAATCACTTTGAACATCCATCATACTTCCCTTTAGATGTTCATTTTGAAAAAGAAGAATATTATAAAAACCTTCACCTTCATCGTTATATTTTAATCTTTTAATCTCATCTTCTAAACTTTTAACCTGTAATTTTAACTCCTCTTCATTTCTTTTAAGCATAACATTCTCTTTTTCAAGCTGTTTTATATGAAACTTATCTTGTCTGTTAAACATTTTAAAAACCCCTTTTTTCTATAAATAATAATTTTGTAGCTTTTATAATTTTAGCATAGTTGTAGAATTTCCTGTTTTGAGAGTTAAATATATTTCAGGGACTAACCGAATAGAGTAAAATAAGCTTTATGAATACAGAAAAAAATTTCTTATTGCCTAAAATATATCTTTTACTATAAACCAAAGTTTTTAAGTATCAATATTTAATAAAGCTTTAATCTCTTTATCTTGAAAAAAAAGAGTTTTAAATAGATATTAGGAATAAAGTCAGAATATAACAGTTCTTAGTGTCATTTTTGTATTTGATTTAATTGTCATGCTCGTGCTTGACACGGGAATTTTAATTAATTATAAAAGTGCGAGTTTCTTGAGCCAAAATACTATCAACAGTTTTTGCAACTTCCTCTAAACTTGAAATGAACTCTTTTTCATACAGATCATAAACAGCTAAATTCAATTTTTTTCTACCTACACCTTTGACTCTTGTTCCAAGTTCTAAACCGCTAAAAATTCTTACAATATGTTCGGCTTCAAGTTTGATAACTCGGGCTACAAGTTGTGGAGTTGGTTTTACATTTGTATTCACAATTACGGCTTGAGCTTTTCTCAAAATCATTTCGTAGTAGTTTCCAAATCTTGACAACATCTCTTCATCATAAAAATTTATCGCAGATGTGTAATCAGATTTATAAATTTTGACAACTTTTCGCAAAGTGTTGAAAGTTTCAATAGAATTTTTTTCCATCTTATTTTTATAAACATCAAACACAATTTGACTAGCTACTTTTTGACAAGTTGCAATATGGCAATGATTATAAA
>Ga0256826_1002140_pt1 | contig 12151 bp, 11 predicted proteins | sample CV79metaG_FD_185975 | JGI IMG/M metagenome (GOLD analysis project Ga0256826, IMG submission 185975) | Hydrothermal vent microbial communities from East Pacific Rise, Pacific Ocean - CV79 | ecosystem: Environmental > Aquatic > Marine > Hydrothermal vents | place: Pacific Ocean: East Pacific Rise... | reverse complement strand
CCACCGTCAGTAAGAACACCATCTACATCAAAAACTATCGCTTTTATCTTTTTTGCTTTTTCCGTTATCGACATCTAATTATCTCTCTCACTTTTTCTAAATCTGCTAAAACATCTACACCTACTGGTTCGTACTCTGTTTCTATCATATTTATCTTATAACCATTTTCTAAAACTCTTAACTGTTCAAGTTTCTCAAGCTTTTCCAAATATGTTTGTTCCATTGAAGCATACTCTTGTAAAAAAGATTTTTTATATCCATATATTCCTATATGTTTATAAAACTTCAATGGAGATGGTATAGTTATGTGATGATTTAAAAGAGTTTCCCACTCATCTCTATGATGAGGAATAATAGAACGAGAAAAATAGAGTGCATTCGAGTTTTTGTCTACTGTTACTTTTACTGCATTTGGAGATTGTAGCTCTGCTGTTGTTTTTATAGTGTGCATTGCACTTACCATATCGTTAGTTGGGTCATTTAAAACCTCAGCGAGTTGTGTTATAAGATGAGCATCCATAAGTGGTTCATCCCCTTGAACATTAATAATATTATCACACTCTATCATCTCTACTGCTTCTGCTAATCTATCTGTTCCTGATTGATGAGTCTCATTTGTCATTATAATATTTTCAGTAAATTTTTTACAGATAGCTTCAACCTCTAAAGAGTCTGTTGCTATATAAACATCTGTAATTCCTTTTGCTTTTTTAGCTACTTCATACACATACTGAACCATCGGTTTTCCACAAATATCTAAAATCACTTTTCGTGGAAGTCTTGATGAACCTAATCTTGCTGGTATTATTACTACTGTTTTCACTCTATTACCCCAGTATCATAAAGCTGAACAACACCAACTACCTTTTTCCCATCAACTACAACTAGCTCATTTATCTTATTTTTTAACATAAACTCTTCTGCATTTACTGCCATCTCCTCTTGAGATATACTCTTTGGAGAAGATGTCATCATATCTTTTGCTTCTAATTCAAATCTTGATTTATCTGTTACTTCTAAAGCCCTTCTTAAATCACCATCCGTAATAATTCCTTTTATCTCATCATCCAACATAACTAAAGATAAACCTAATTTACCTCTAGTAATAGAGTGAATAACATCTTTAAATGAACTTGTTTCTTTTACGATAGGAAGGTTTTCAAAAGACATAATATCTTTCACTTTTGTAAGCAGTTTTTTTCCTAAACTTCCCCCTGGATGATACATAGCAAAATCTTCTGGTTGAAACTCTCGTGCTTTCATCAATGCCGCAGCTAAAGCATCACCCATAGCAAGTGTCGCTGTTGTTGAAGACATAGGTGCTAATTCCAAGGGACAAGCCTCTTTTTTTATAGCTATATTTAAAAAATAATCAGATGCTTTTGCTAAAGTAGAGTTCTCTTTTCCAGCCATACCTATAAGAGTAATTCCCATTCTTTTTACCAATGGAATAATTTTTAAAATCTCTTCACTCTCACCAGAATTCGAGATAGCAAGTAAAATATCATCTTTTGTAAGCATACCTAAATCACCATGAATAGCTTCAGCTGGATGCATAAAAAAGCTCGGTGTTCCTGTACTTGCTAATGTTGCTGATATTTTAACTCCAATATGACCAGATTTCCCCATACCAGAGATAACTAAACGTCCTTTTGAATTTAAAATCTCATTTATAGAGTTTGTAAAATCTTCATTTAAAAGATTAGATAAATCCTTTATAGCCTCTGATTCTAGCTTAAATACATTTTTAGCTATATCTATTGCATTCATATCTGTCCTTTTAATTGTTAAATATAGAAAATTATAGTCAAATAATTATAAAAAGAATATATAAATACCAAATATATGTTAAAATACTCTCAATGAAAAAAAGAACATCACTCACTATTTTTAAATCTGTTATCTTTGCACTCTTTTTACGGGAGATTCAAACCCGTTTTGGTACAAAAAAACTTGGTTATTTTTGGGCTATTTTTGATGCTATGGTTATGGTTCTTATTTTTGCAGGACTCAAATCTGCTATCTCAGACAATGCTATGCCTGGTCTTGATTTTCCTGTCTTTTTAGCCACTGGTTTTTTAGCTTTTTTTCTTTGGAGAAATATAGTTAGCCGTTCTATTGGAGCATTTAGTGCAAATCAATCTCTGTTCAATTATGTTCAAGTAAAGCCTATTGATACTCTTATTACTCGTTTTTTAATTGAGATACTTGTCAGTAGTATGGCTACACTCGTTTTTCTAGCACTCGGTTTATATCTGGGCTTTGATGTAGCTGTTCAAAATTTTAGTATGGTGATACTTGCCATTGTTTGGCTCTCTCTTTTTGGTTTTGCTATTGGACTTTTTACAGCCATAGTTGGAACATTTTATGAAACATTTGTTAAAATTATTAATATCATTATGAATCCAATTATGTTTGTGTCTGCACTTATGTATACAGTAGATTCTCTTCCACCTATGCTTAGAAAAATTGTACTTTATAATCCTCTTGTTCATTTTATAGAGATGATTCATGGAAACTATTTTAGTGTATTAAACACTCAATATGTTGATTATCTTTATATGTTTTACTGGACTTTTATTCCTCTTTTTTTAGGTTTATATTTTTACTCTAAAGCTGAAAAAAAAATAATATCTTCAAGATAGGAAAGTTTACATGATAGAACTACGTAATGTAACAAAATTTTATAAAACATCTAAAGGTAAAAAATATATATTAGATAATGTAAGCCAAATCATACCAACACATACAAATGTTGGTATTTTAGGACGTAACGGTGCTGGAAAGTCTACGCTTCTTCGTATGTTAGGAGGTATCGATTTTCCAAATTCAGGAACTATCAGTTCAGATAAAACTTTCTCTTGGCCTATGGGTTTAGCTGGAGGATTTCAAGGCTCTATGACTGGTCGTCAAAATGTTAAATTTGTTTGTCGCATATATGGTAAAAGTGAAGTAGAGATAGAGGATGCGATAGAGTCTGTAAAAGATTTTTCAGAACTTGGCGATTATTTTGATATGCCTATTAAAATCTACTCAAGTGGTATGAAATCTCGCTTAAGTTTTGGGCTAAGTCTTTTTTTTGATTTTGATTATCTTATTATAGATGAAACTCTCTCCGTAGGGGACAAAAATTTTCAAGTTAAATCAAAAGCAGCACTAAGAAAAAAGATAGAAAACTGTAATGTTTTACTGGTAAGCCATGCTATGCCTATACTGAAAGAAATTTGTGATGCAGGGATAGTTGTTGATGGTGGACAGATGCAATATTATGAAGATATAAATGAAGCTATACAGGTATATGACAACATAAATAAATAATAAAAGAGATGAAATGATAAAAAAAACTATTCAAAAATATTGGTTTAAAAAGATAGACAAAGATGCTACATATGAAAAATTACTTAAAGATAGAATTGTTCTTAGTCAATTAAACAAACGTTACTCTACACTTAAAATTAGATTTTTCTTTCTATTACTTTTTGGCTTCTCTGTGACATACACAATGTTTTTAAAAGCTGAACTTTATGAATCTAGTACAGCTTTAATGGTCAGGGATTTAAGTAAAACATCTGCTACTGCATCTTTAGGCTTAAGTTTATTAGGTGCTGGGTCAAGTTCTCAATTTCAAGATTCTATGTTAGTTGAAGAGTATCTACTCTCTTTAGATATGTTTTTACTTTTAGATAAAGAGTTTCATCTTATAAAACATTACAAAAGTGATAAATTAGATTTTATAGAAAGATTATCTTCAGATGCAACGATGGAACAAGCTTTAGCATTTTATCGTAAGCGTATTATTGTAAGTTATGATGATACATCAGCAATCATTCATCTTTCTTATGCTCATACAGACCCACATATCGCTCAAAAAATTGTAAAATTCATGATTAGAAAAGTAGAATTTACATTAAATGAATTTAATAGAAAAAAAGCGATAAAACAGCTTGTTTTTATAGAAAAAGAGCATGATAAGAACAAGATAAAGATGGATAAATCTTCGGCACTTTTAGAAAAATATCAAAATGATAATCTTCTTTTAGACCCTAAAGCAGAAGCAGTTTCATCCTCTGCTATTATCTCTGGACTGGAAACAACACTTACTCAAAAACGTATAGAGTATAAAACAAAAAGTTCCTACCTAAATGCTGACAATTATGAACTGCTTTCCCTAAAATCAGAGATAGATGAAATTTCTAAATCTTTAATCTCAGCAAAAAAAAGATTGACTGGAAGTGATAAAAATAGACTTAATAAAATTCTATTTGAGTATAGTAAACTAAAAATGCAATTAGAATTTGATACAGCAGTCTACAAAACAGCACTTATTCAACTCGAAACTACAAAACTTGATTCACTTAAAGAAGCAAAAATGTTAAGTATTGTCAATCAACCAAATCTGCCTGATGGTTATACTTATCCTAACAAACCAAAAACATTATTAAATATTGTAATTATACTCTCTTTAATGTATGGTATCTTTTCTATGTTACTCTCTATTATCAAAGACCATAAGGAATAAAAATGATTAAAAAAACACTCTTTACAACTCTTTTTTTAACAACAACTCTATTTGGAGTAGAGATAGAAACTTCTCCAAACAGAGTAAAGACAGATACTCATTATCTATTGCAAAAAGATATTACTAAAGTGTTTGGAGCAAACCTTTTTAATGGAAGTTTCTCTAAAAATACTCAACATCGTTATAATCCTAACTATCTCATAAGTATAGGAGATACTATTGACCTAAAAATTTGGGGAGCATTCGAGTTTACTACAAAAACAACTGTTGATTCACAAGGTAATATTTTTATCCCTAAAGTTGGAATTATCAATATACTTGGAATAAAAAACAGTAAACTAAACCAATATGTAAATAGTGCTGTCAAAAAGATATTTAAAAAAAGTGTTTTTGTTTATGCTGATTTAGAATCTTATCAACCTGTAAGTATTTTTGTTACTGGTGCTGTTAATAAACCTGGTTTATATAATGGTCTTTCTTCCGATTCTGTTATTCAGTTTATCGACAAAGCACAAGGTATAGATGCAAATAGTGGAAGTTATAGAAAAATTAAAATTCTTCGTCAAAATAAAGAGATAGCAGATGTAGACCTTTATCAATTTTTACTAAGTGGTTCTCTCAAACTTTTCCAATTTCAGATGGGTGATGTTATCGTTATAGAAACGATTGAGAACTATATAGAGATTAGTGGTGATGTTAAACGTCCATATAGATTTGAGATGAATAAAAATTCTGTTTTACTAAAAGAGGTTTTGGATGTTGTTATCCCTAACCCTACTCTTACAAATTTTACAGTTACAAAATATAATCAAGATAATGAGCAAGAGATAGAGATTTTTTCTGTTAAAGATAATTTAAATAAAATTATTCATAGTGGAGAAAGTATCAATTTTATCCCTGACCACTCACCTAGTAATATCTCCATTACTATTAGTGGTGAACACTCTAATATTCATAATCTAGTGGTAAAAAAGGGAACATCATTACAAGAAGTTTTTGACACTATCTCTCTCAATACAATGTCAGATGCTAACTCTTTTCAACTCTTTAGAAAAAGTATAGCTATACAACAAAAAAATCTTTTAATGTCACAACTTGATGATTTAGAAGCAAAGACACTTACCGCTGGTTCAGTTACTGTCGAAGAATCTACTATACGAAAACAGGAAGCTTCCCTCGTTCAAAATTTTATAGAACGTGCAAAAAAGATAGAGTATAAAGGTCAAGTTATAATAAATAAAGAGAGTAATCTTTCAAATATTTTCCTAGAAGATGGCGACAATATATTTATCCCTAAAAAAAGTAATATGATAGTCATTCAAGGAGAAGTAATGCTTCCTGGTGCGCAAACATTTGTTGAGGGTATGAGCTTTGATGAGTATATCGATTCTTGTGGAGGTTATAGTTTCAGAGCTGATGATGAGAAAATACTTATCATACAAAAAAATGGACAAGTTATTACCTATGATTCTACATCATTTTTTGGGGAGGAGTACCAAGTAAAAGCTGGTGATTCTATACTTGTACTTGGTAAAGTAGATACAAAATATCTTCAAGTTGTGAAAGATATAACACAGATTATCTACCAGTTAGCTCTAGGGGCTTCTGTGGTTTTAAGATTTTAATAAGGTATAGCTTATATGTTGAATTTTACAAATATCCCTATGTTAGAAATCATAACAACCATAAAAAATAGATTACTCACTCTATCTGAAAAAGATATAATTGAATTTACTATATTAAATCCAGATATTGTAACATCTACATATTCAGGTAATATTATAAGGATTGAAGGAGAAGATTATATATACAGAGGATATAAATCGTGGTTAGAGTTAGCTCAACTGCTTCATTGCAGAATGCTTACTCCCCTTTTTAAATCTCAAAATATCGTTATAATGAGATTTGAAAAACTTTATGCAGATAATAGCTTCCATTCTCAAATAATAGATAAAGAGGAAAAATATGGTTCAAGCTCTATATTTTCTCAAATATATAAAAATGAGGAGAGTTCCTTTCTTTTTCACTATCAAAAAGCATTGGAAAACGTTAAGATAAATAAACGGATTCGTATCTTAAACCTTGGTGTTAATAGTGGTGATGAATTTGAAATTATAGAAAAATATGCTACAAACTTTCATAATTTAGAGTTGATAGGGATAGATTATTGTTCATCAGCGATAATACAAGGAAAAACAAAGTTTAAAAGATTTGAGAATATAACTTTTTATACTCACGATATAAATGATTTATCCTCATTAGAACTTGGAAAATTTGACCTTATTATAAGTATAGGAACACTTCAAAGTTCTAATTTGGAATTTAATAAACTTCTTATGTCGATAGTTCAAAACCAACTTAAAAAAGATGGTGCTATTATATTAGGTTTTCCAAATTGTCGATGGATTGATGGAGAGATGATATATGGTGCTAAAGTGAAAAACTATAACTTTAGTGAGATGGGATTACTCTATAAAGATGTTGTTTTTTCAAAAAAATATCTTCAACAAAAAAAGTATAGAGTAACTATTACAGGAAAAGATTATATATTTTTAACTGGAACTTCTATACGTTAATGATAGATAAGATAACTACAACAGATAAGGAAAATAACAGATGAACTGGTCAATAGATATAAAAGGAACACTTTCACCACTTCGTATACTCGGTGCTTTTTGGGAAAAACCAAATACGATATCATATCCTTACATAAAAAAAGAAACGGCTATGGGATATAGAGGTTTTCATACAAATACCCTTTCAGATTGTATAGGTTGTGCAAACTGTCAAGATATTTGTATGAATGATGCGATAGATATGATAAAAACAGATGCTGAATATAATGCTAAAAATGCCTCGCAATGTATCCCTCGTATAGATTATGGTCGATGTTGTTGGTGTTCTCTTTGTACCGATGTTTGCCCTCCAAACTCATTAAAACTTGAAGAAGATTATATAAATGTTACTCAAAATGCTAACGATTTTTTATATATGCCAAAGGATAAATAGTGATGACAGATACTATACGTTTACTATATTGGACAACTTTACTTTTTACAATGTGGCTTATTTTAACAGCCAATATACAATTAGCCAATATTCTTACTGGATTTGGTGTTAGTTTTGCTATATCCCTACTCTATTTAAAAATGTTTCAACATTCTCCATTTAAGATGATAAATCCATACTGGTTATTTATATATATAATAATTCTAATCAAAAATATCATCATATCAAATATTGAGATAGCTATTCGTATATTTAGTAAAGATATGCACCTGAAACCTGCTATAATTTCGATAAAGACAGAACTAACATCTGATTGGAAAAAACTTTTATTGGCAAACTCTATCACACTTACACCAGGGACACTTACACTTGATATTGTAGATGATACTCTCTATATTCATACGATTGAATGTAAAAATATAGAACAAAAAGAGCTTATTACAAAAGAGTTTGAACAGATTATCGCTAAAATTTAAACTAGAGAAAAAGAGGGAAAAGATATATGCTAACATTAATGACATTTATCCTTATAATTATATTAGTTTCACGTATTACAGAGGAAACATTAAAGATACCGTCCACATTATCATTAATAATATACTCTTTTATTCTCTCCTACTTTTTTCCAAATCTTCTTGATATAACATATAAAGAGTTTGATGAAATTTTATATCTTATCCTTCCTATTATTTTATTGCCAGATGTATTAAATATCTCCATAGATGAACTGAAAAAAGATTCTAAAGAGATATTTTATCTTGCTTTTTTAGCTGTTGTTGGTTCGATTATCCTTGCTGTAATCGCTACACCCTATCTTATGCCTCAATATCATTGGAGTATAGGTATGCTCATCGCTCTTTTTAGTATGTTAATGGCAACAGATGCTATTACCGTTGCTTCTATTATGTCACGATTTAAACTTCCAAAAAGATTGAAAATCTATGCTGAATCAGAATCTCTTTTTAATGATGTTACAGCACTTATCATCTTCTATTTTATAGCAATGCCTCTTATTAGTGGAAATGAGGTTACTCTCCTTTCTGTAAATTTAACACTATTTAAGGTTCTTTCTCTCTCTATTGCTATTGGTGTTATTGTTGCTATACTTGGTTATCTATCAACGAAAGTCTTGAAAAATCCACTTGACCAATTTATCATATTATATCTTATAGTTATTATCTCGTTTTTACTTGCTGAACATTTTCATATCGCTGGTATCTTATCTATTGTTACTTCAGCACTTACTTTTAAAACATTAGTATTACATGAAATTAAATATCAAAAAGTTGTTGATACAACACAAACAAATACACTACCAATATTAGAACATCTTCAAAATATTGTTTCTGTTACTAAAAAAGGTTTTAAAGATTATCAAAAAGAGGCGATGTTTATAGGTATATTTGCAAATGCTATTGTTTTTATTATTATCTCAAATATCATAAATATTGAAGCTTTACAAAGATATTATAAAGAGATTTTAATTGTATTTTTATTAACAACTGTTATACGCTTCATCTTTGTGTATAGTATGATAAAAACTATGCACCTCCCTATGAGATGGACTACAACATTAACTTTTGCAGGAAGCAAGGGAGCATTAGCTATTATTATGAGTCATTCTCTTCCTGAGAGTTTTATCTATCGTGAACTTTTTATAGCTATCATCGTTGGAGTTGTTTTACTCAGTACATTTATCTATACGATAATTTTAATATATCATATACATAAAAACCAATCCCTTTATGCACAAGATATTATGATATATGATAAACACGATAAAAAAGATATATCAAAAGATTATGCTAAAAATATTATTAAAATATTAGAAAAAGATGTTGTCACAGAAGCTTATAATCTGAATTTTATAGAAGATATACTAAATAAAGAGATTACAAGTGCGCAAAGATATAAAACAGAGCTTTCGATATTGACATTTAAAGTTATCAGTAAACACCATCATACTCAAAATCTTAAAAAGATAGCTACAATTATAAACAAACAGATTCGATTAACAGACTATTTTGGAAAACTAGATAAAGATGAGTATATTATATTAACATCACATACCTCTGTCAGTGGTGCTGTTGTCTTAGCTGAAAAAATTTTAGAAAAAACAGATACTATAAATGGTTTAAATATCTGTTTTGGGGTAACGCAGATGAGTCATACAGATAACATCGAGTCTATCTATGAAAAATTACAAGATGCACTTGAGAGAGCTTTAGAAAATAATGATGAGCGTATTGAGATAGAGATTTAAAAAGGATAAAAAAATGATAGATGCAAAAGAACTCAAAAAGAGAACAAAAAATTTAACTCTTTTATATGTTGAAGATGAAGATTCGTTACGAGAATCTCTTGAGATATATCTGCATAAACTTTTCTCTAAAGTTATTACAGCAACAGATGGTCACGAGGGTTTAGAGCGTTATAAAGAACAGCATTTTGATATTGTAATTAGTGATATTCAGATGCCTATAATGGACGGCTTAGCAATGGCACAAAAGATAAAAGATATAAATCCTTTTCAAGAGATAATTATTACATCAGCATATAGTGAAACAAACTATTTTTTAGAGTCTATTAAAGTTGGTATCAATGGCTATATTATCAAACCTATTGATTATATGCAGATGAACCAAGAACTATACAAATCATCAATGACTATAATTCAGAGAGAGGAAAATATAAACTATAAACTTCATCTTGAAGAGATAGTAAAAGAGCGTACTGAGAAAATCATTACGATGGAGAAAGATAAAATTAAGAATTTTGAAACTACTATCTTATCTTTTGTAGAGATGATTGAAGATAGAGATACATATACAGGTGGTCACTCTCAAAGAGTAGCAACCTATGCAAGAATGATTGCACAGGAGATGAACCTTTCTAAAGAAGATTGCCTTTTTATCTATGAAGCTGGAATTATTCACGATATTGGTAAAATAGCTACCCCAGATACTATTCTCCTCAAACCTGGTTATCTTGATGATATAGAGTATAAACTTATAAAAGAACACGTCTCTGTTGGATATAAACTTCTTTCAAAAATACCGATGTATCAAAAACATGCTGAAATAATTTTAGGACATCACGAAAGATATGATGGACTGGGCTATCCAAAAGGTTTAAAAGGAGATGAAATTCCTCTCCTCTCTCAAATCCTTATGGTTGCTGATGCTTTTGATGCGATGACAACAAACCGTATATATAAAGGTCGTAAAACACTTGAAGAAGCATTAGCTGAACTAGAAGCATTATCTGGCAAACAGTTTCACCCTCAAATTGTAATATATGCTATAAAAGCACTGAAAAATGTTATTCTCCCTAAAGAGACAACTCAACTTCCTAAAAGCGATATAGAAAAAGAGAGATTTTCCTACTTCTTCCGTGACCAAGTAACGGATGCTTATAATAATGATTATCTAAATTTTATTTTAGAACATAATATATTTGAGTATGAATTTTGTTGTGTATGTAAACTTTATCTACATAATTTCAATAGTTTCAATAATAATTATGGTTGGCAAGAGGGAGATAAACTTCTTAATAGTTTTGTAAAATATCTTCAAAAAAACTATCCTCAATATATTATTTTTAGAGTTCACGGAGATGATTTTATTTTAATTGGCAAGGAAGATGTTGAGATAGATATAGATAGTATTGAAAAACTTGATATATTTAAAAATAATCAAATCAATGTTACGAAAGAGAAAATTACTCTCAAAGAAAAAACTATCGATACAATCAAAGAGTTAGAATTAAAAATATGAAAAAAACAAAGACTATTTTTCTTTTTATTCTCCTATTTATTGTTATGAATAGTATTGTTTATATTATTGGAGCATTAAATGAAAAACAAAGAGTTCAAGTTGCTCTAAATACACATCTCAAACAGATTAAAACACAGTATAAGATACTCCTTTATCATCAACAAATAACTGCTAATGCAGCATATCAATCAACTATAAATATAAAAAAAGTTATTACAATTCTCTCTAAAGTAGAAAAAGCAGATACAAAAGAGAGAGCCAAACTACGACAACAACTTTTTAAAATTTTACAAAAAAAATATAAAATTTTAAAATCTAAGGGTGTTTTACAATATCATTTTGTACTTCCAAATAATATTGTTTTTTTACGTATGCATAAACCAACAAAGTTTGGTGATGATTTGAGTAAAGTTCGTTACAGTTTTAGCTATACAAATAGAACACATAAACAGATACATGGATTTGAGCAGGGAAGAACAACACATGGATTTAGAAATGTTTATCCTATATTTGATGAAAATAAACACTATTTAGGTGCATTAGATATAGCTTTTTCAAGTGAATTTTTACAAAATTATCTTACGAACATTGGTAAAATACATACTCATTTTTTAGTTAAGAAAAAAGTTTTTACTGTAAAAGCATGGAAAAGAGATGATATGATTTTTAAATATATACAGAGTCAAGAGCATCCTGATTATATGATGAGTCTTATTAACGGTTCAAAAACAAAAAAACATCTAATTGATAATTTTCAAAGATTATCGATTTTAAAAAATAAAATCTATAAAAATATGAATAATAAGAAACCTTTTAGTTTAAATATAATGGATAAAAAGAAAAAAAA
>Ga0256826_1002139_pt1 | contig 12152 bp, 10 predicted proteins | sample CV79metaG_FD_185975 | JGI IMG/M metagenome (GOLD analysis project Ga0256826, IMG submission 185975) | Hydrothermal vent microbial communities from East Pacific Rise, Pacific Ocean - CV79 | ecosystem: Environmental > Aquatic > Marine > Hydrothermal vents | place: Pacific Ocean: East Pacific Rise... | reverse complement strand
CAAATTTCAATGGTGCCGACACGAGGATTTGAACCCCGGGCCTGCTGATTACAAATCAGCTGCTCTAGCCAACTGAGCTATGTCGGCATCGAAATTGAGTCAGAATTATAGTCCTTTTCATTTTTAATGTCAAGGGTTTTTCTTAGAAATTTACTAAAAAGCCATCTTTTAGTATTATTGGCTCCCATTTTCCCTTGTAGATCGCTATTTCATCAAAGATCTTTTTATAATATGATGGCTTTATATGGTTTATATAAAGTTCTAAATCGTCTCTTTTAAGATTTTCAAGTTGTTCAAATACTAGTTTTGGTGTTAAATGCTTACTTTTAAAAGCTAAATCACTCAGTTCATTAGGAAAAGAACACTCGACTACTATTGAAGTGATCTTTAAATTTTCTTCTACTTCTTCAATCATACTCTCTAGTGAATATGTATCTGCAGTTATAAGAACGGCTCTATCTTGCTTTGTATATACATAACCACAACTTGGAACTGTATGATCAGTATCAAATGCTTTTATAAACTCGTCTTCAGCAATTTGGTACTCTTTACCCAATTCTATTTCTGTATATGTAACTGCCATTTCATCAGCTAAGGAGAGAGCTATCTTTGAAAAATCCGGCCAAATAGTATTATTTAAAAAATTCTCTTTTATAGCTTTTATAGTTTGGGGGAGGCCTATAATATTTAAAGATTTTTTTCTAAGATTAAAATAATTATCTAAGATATATGCAATATCTATTATATGATCTAAATGGGAATGTGTCATCCAGATATTTTCAATATCTATTGATTCTATATTTAATGGCTCGAGTAAATTACCAGCATCAATAACATTCTTTTTATTCAAAAAAAATGAACTGGTTCCATGGCCTTTAGATTTTGTTCCATATGCACCTAGAATCGTAATTTGTTTATCTCGAGATACATCTACTTTTTCAACATAAGTATCTCTAAACTGTTCTCTTACCTTTTTAATTGCATCCAGATTTTCAAAAAAGAGATCTATTAGCTCTGGATCAAAATGTTTTGCTTTTTCATCCTTAAGAAGCTTAAAAATTCTCTCATCACTCCAAGCCTTTTTATAGACACGATCACTTCCAAGTGCATCAAAAACATCTGCTAATGCTGTTATGCGTCCATATATATGAATCTCTTTACCACTTAGACCATTTGGATAACCTGTTCCATCCCATTTTTCATGGTGTTCATATGCTACAATTGATGCTGCTTTAAGAAGAGGCCTTTGAGAGTTCTTTATCATCTGGTACCCAAGTTCTGCATGCGTATTCATAATGTGGCGTTCATTTTCATCAAAACGGCCAGGCTTATTTAAAATACTATCAGGGATAGCTATTTTTCCAATATCATGCATAGGGCTTGCTTGTTTTAAGAGTTCAGCCTCATCTCTGTCCATTCCATACGATAATGCTAAAAGTTTTGAATATTCAGCGACACGTTTGACATGGTTACCCGTTTCTTTACTTCTACTCTCACCAATCGAACCCATAGTAAAGACAACTTCTTGTTGTGTCTCTTCTATCTCTATAGCTAGTCTAGCAGATATGAGTGTTTCAGCAGCATAAGTACTAGCTAATGTTAAGCGTTCCATATCACGAGCATCAAACTTATTTGTTTCACCTTTGTGATTTATAACTTGGAATGCACCTATTATATTATCATCGTAATCATACATGGGTATAACCATCATTGCTTTAGTCGTGTAACCAGTATATTTATCTATCTCTCTATTAAATCTATCATCTTCATATACATCATCTATAAGCTCTCTATGTCCATTATATATCGCATCACCAACTATTCCTGAATTAATAGGAATTTCAAGTCTATCTATGCCTTGTGCTACCTTTGTCCATATGGTCTTTTTATCATCACTTACAACCCATATACTACATCTGTCAGCACTAGTTAAAGCTCTACCCATACCTGCTAAAACTTCCAGTATCTCATCATAATCTTTAAGTGATGAGACTTCTGCTAAGTAAACGAATACTAACTCTAGTATTTCATTAGCACCTAAACTTCCGGCGTGTTTTTGCATAAATCTTCCTAATTTATCTCTATTTTAAGAGATGCAGTTGATGTTATTATATCACTACTTTGTGGTAAATTCATAAACGCCATCAAACTCATCTATATTCTCATTAGCTAGATGTACACAACGTTCTATGTAAATATTATAAAGATATTTATCATATTTTACATATAAATCATAAAATATTTCTTTAGCATTTAAAAAATCAGCTTTCAGATATAAATTATGTGCTTTTTCATATAAAAGTAATTCAGCACTTTTCTCTTCATTTGCATTTCCTACTGAAAGTACCTCATAAATTTTTACACTTTCATGTTTTCCTTTAACTTTCACTATATCAAGTAACTGCATCACATACTGCTCTACTAAAAGCTCTTTTGTAAACTCAGATATAATAAGCCTCACTTTATAGGGTTTACATAGTCCTTCTAAACGAGAAGCCAGATTCACACCATCTCCAATAATTGTATAATCTGACCTACCATAGGAACCTATCTCTCCAACAACTACCTTTGCACTATTAATGCCTATACCGTAATCCACATCAAAACCGAATTTTTCATGTATTGTTTTATTTATTTCATCCCGTTTGTTTACTTGTTCTAATGCAGATTGAACTGCTTTATCTGCATGGTTTTTCACTTCAAGTGGTGCATTCCAGTAAGCCATAACAGCATCACCTATAAACTTATCAATAGTTCCACTATTTTTTTCTATAGACTCAACCATTGCATTCATGTAGAAATTTAAAAAATCTGTTATTCGTTTAGGAGACTTTAGCTCTTCTGAAATAGTTGTAAAGGAACGAATATCTGAAAAGTATATAGTAGCGTTTACTTCTCTTGCACTTAAATCTGTAGAGTATGGATCTAAGAGTAAATCATCCATAACCTGTTTTGAGACTTTTTTAGAGAAACTACTTTTAACAAGCTCTTTTTGTTGTGTCTCAAACATATAGTTTACAGCAAGTACTGCTACTAAAGAAAAAACCATCGCTATCATAGGAAAAAGTAAGTTTAAAATAATGTGTAAGTCAAATAATATATAATAATTGAGCCATAACATAAACAGAAAACTCATACTATATATGGGTATAAAAATATTTAAACTTAATTTAGAAAAAATAAATAACATTACAAACACAATAAAGAAAACTATAAATAAATCTAAACTCTCTGCCCAATTAGGTTTAAAAAGCATATCTTGACTCAGAAGATTGTCTAACATATTTGCATGTATTTCTACTCCAGCTATTACACTGTCCATAGGAGTTGAACGTAGATCCATCAGCCCATAAGCTGATGTGCCAATAAAGATATACTTTCCAGATACAGCCTCTTTATCAAAATTATTTTCGTAAATATCAACTGCGGGGATGTATGTATAACTTCTAAAAGGTCCACGAAAGTTAAGATGAAGTTTTCCAAATCTGTCACTCTTTATATGTTGTGAATTAAGAACTATGTCATCAACTCCTACCTCACTATACCTCAACACAACCTTATCAGCGCCTAAGCCTATTCTATACATCTCAAATGCTAGTGATGGATAAATCTGCATGTCATAATATATAAGGAGAGGAACACTTCTTATAATTCCACTATCGTCTGGAATATTATTCATGTATCCACTTGAATAACCTGCATTTTGAATAAGTTCTAAGTTTGTTGTTACACCGGCTGCTTGAGGAAGATACTCTAAAGTAGATTTGTGTTTTTGTATAAATATAGCAGGTATTTGAGGGGCTTCTTTCTCGTTCTTCACGTCAAAGTCAAAAATATAACCAAGAATGGTTGGTGTTTGAGAAATTGTTTTGGCTAAGATAGTATCATAATTTGGAAAAGATATATTTTTTATACCAAACTCATCAGCTAGTCGATTTGGACTTGTTTTATCCGCCTCACTAAAGACTATATCTAATCCTATAATTCCCGCATCACTAGCACTTAAATTTTGTAAAATTTTTGCAAATTTATCTCTTTCCCATGGCCATTGACCAAGCTTTTTAATACTCTTCTCATCTATATCAATAATAATGATCTCTTTACTAACTCTCTCTTCTCCACGAACCTTAAAGTAAAAGTCACGTACACGAGAGTCTAAGGACTGAAAATAGTCTGGTAAGAATAAATATGCACTGGAAGTAGAAATAGAGATAAGTAAAAATAGTAAAATTAAAACTCTATACTTATCTCTCATATTAATTTCTTTTTATTGTAATGTTTGTGTTGCTTGATAAACACCTTTTAATCCAACTTCACTTACACTATTAGCTGTAGTTGAACTAAAGTTACCACCAACTGCTTCTGCATTTGGTCCATAAAATGTACCATAGGCTTTTCCTGGTCCGTTTGAATTTCCTTGTGCATCAGTTTGAGTACCGGCAAGCACATTGTTAATAATATTCATTTTATAGTTAGTATTACCAGTACCATCTCCATTTTCATATGCTATTACTAAACTTGCAGTGTTAGAACCAAAGTTCACCGTCATATTTGCAGTATCTTCAACTAGGGTAGGAGTAGAAGTACTTATATCATAAGCTTGGTATCTACCATAATACTGTACATTATCCGTATGAATTGCATTTACAACGGCACTGTCTGTCACACTTCCTGCTTCCCAGAGACCTTGGAAATTATGTGAACCCACTTGTTCTGTTCCATTTTCTGTATATGTGTACTCAACATTAGCATTCCATGTACCCCAAGTCATATAATCATCTTGTGCTAAATCAGCTGTTGCACTAAAACTACCATCAATTAAATCAGCATTTTTAGACGAACTAGCATCTTGTGGTTCTAAGTAAACAGATGAGAATGAGACTGTAAATTCATCTTTAGAAACAAAATCACTCGGTTCTGATGCAATCTGAAAACTCCAATTATCAATTTCACCAACTACATTACTTTTATTATCTACTGAGACTTTAGATACCCCAGATTCAAAAGAAGTACCACTTTGTGTAAGAGTATATCCTACTGCAACCTGCATATCTGTAAAACTATCATTATCTATACTAAAACCTCTCATTGCTGCTTCAGAAGTACTTGATTGGTCATCCTCAGCCTGAACTGCATCTTGTACTTTATCATCCAACTCTTTTATAACTACATTGTTAAAATTGTCTGTAGTGTTGTCAGGTTCAGCACCTTTATCTGCATCCCCCGACTTAAGTGGTTTTTTCTCTCCAAAACTCTGAGTATCCATTTCCTTAAGTTCATTAGAAGAGAACTCTTTAATAAAAATTTGTCCATCTAAAGAAAGACTAAGATAAAAACCTTGCTTTACTATATGTGCTTGATTATCAATAGTCACACTTATTGCTCCATAAGTACAATATGCTCTCATGCTACTATCATCCATAGATATAACTGTAAAATTTGTTCCACGTATACCGATAGTCGCTGTTTTCGTCTTAACTTTAAACTTTTTAGGAGCTATTTTACCTATACGACCAGTTATTGCCTTCATAGCACCTTTAAGTACTGAAAATTCAACAGCAGGTTCATTCTTATCATCAAAAATGTACTTTTCTATTGAGAAAATAGAATTTTTTCCAACTGTTACGATAGTCTCGTCATTAAAAATAATTTGTGCTTTACTTTTATCGGCTGTTATAATGCTATCTTTCTCTTGAAGAGAAGCACCTAACATAGCATTTATACTTACAGATTCATTCTTAATCTCAACATTCCCTTTTAGTGCAGTTATATTTGCTACACCATTAGCAAGAAGAGGTAGACTCAACACAAATACTATTGATACTATTTTTATTAAAATTTTCATAATCTATCTCCTAAAATGTTTTATTTAAACCGAGTGTTATAGTATATTTTTCATAACTATATCTCTCTTGGTTAGACTGAACTCTATTGTATGTAGCTTTTAAATGTGTACGAAGTGTTTCAAAAATTTTGGCGTTAAGGTTTGCACCTAATGAACCAGCATTGTCAACTCTTTTAGAGTCAAATCCACTACTATAATCACTATAGTCACGTTTTCTATACTCACCATACAGTTCAGTTGCAAGAACTGTTGTAAATTGATTTGCATAGACTACATTTAATCTATACTCATTATAATCTACATCTACTCTCGTTCCATGATGTTTTGCTTCATTTATACCTACTAAGTTTCCTTGTATATATGAACTTGGTGAAAGAATTTTTTGTAAACCATAAGAGAGTTCAAAATGATCAGCATTCAGGTCATACTCACTCTCTCTTTGAAAATACTTCTGCTGGTACTTAAAGTAGGCTATACTTCTCAGCCTATTAGTATGAGAGTACTCATATCTTGGTGTCATATATACAGAACGAAGATAGTCTTGAGTCCCTATCATTAAACCATCAACACCTAGTAAAAATTCCACCATATTTTTTGTATTTCTATAAATGAGACTTGGTGCATATGCTAAATATGTAACATCATAATCATTTTCTTGTGCATAATCTTTTAAAAAACCCACAAGTCTATTTTTTATCACAAAAGCATTTTTATCCCCGATATCATATACATTTACGACATCTGCATAAGCTTGAAGTGCCATATCTGACTTAATCTCAGTTGATGGATAGATAGAACCACCATATTCAAAATCACCAAGTGAACCATAATTTACATTTGAATCATAAAGGAAATCAACATTTATTGTTGCATAAGTAAAAGATTTCTCTTGCACTTTAGTTACCCTAGAAAGGTACATTTCTATATTTGTTCTAACATTTTGAGGGATATTTGGATTGTCTAAAACTTCTTTAAATGCCAACTCGGCATCTTCATACATCTTTAACATATAGTATGTCCTAGCCATTTCCAGCCTGTTTCTTAAATTGCCTTCATCAAGCATTTCAACTCTCTCAAATGCTGCAAGTGCCATTTGATAATGACCCGTTTCATAAGCTGAACGACCAAAATAAAAGTTTAACTTTGCATCTGAAAGTTTACTTAAATATAGTTTTGAAAACATCGCATAACTTGCACTAAAGTTTTTTGCCTTATACTCTTTAATAGCTGCACTATACTGTGCTTCAATATCACTTTCACTAGATGCCCAAGCAGTGGAAAATGAAAACAACATAACCAATATAAAAAAATAATGTCTCATAACCTTTCTCCCTTTAATAATCTGTCTAACTTTATTATATAACAATTCTGTTGTAAAATCCTTGTAAAAGCTGATACAATCACAAAAAGCAAAGGCATTATTATGTTAAAAATACTTTTTTCTCCATCTGAAGGTAAAAATAGTGGTGGCACAGAAATAAAAAAAGAGCTACTTGGTGCTGCAAATGCTCGTGATGAAATACTACAAGCATACAATGAAATAGCTCTCTCTGAAAATGAAGAGAGTATAAAGAGTCTCTTTGGTATAAAAAAATTCAGTGATTGTAAACCTTATATAAATGACTTGTTTAATTCTCCACTTATGTGTGCTATTGAGCGTTATCAAGGTGTCGCATATGACTACTTAAAGTACAAAGAGCTTGAGCAAAATGCCCACACATACCTCAAGCAAAATTGTATTATTTTCTCGAATTTATATGGGCCACTGCTTGGTGGCGACCCAATTGCGAACTATAAAGTAAAACAAGGAAATAACATAGGGGTTATTGTTCCAGATAAGTTTTACAAAGATAGGTTTACCTATCAACTTGACTTGTATTGTAGTAATGATGAAATTTTAGACCTCCGTGCTGGATATTATGATAAATTTTACAAAGTCACAAAACCATATACAACTCTTAAGTTTTTAAAGAATGGTAAAACTGTGAGTCATTGGGCTAAAGCTTATAGAGGTATAGTTTTAAGAGAAATTGCGAAACATGAGATAAAATCTATAGAAGAATTTATGTCTTTAGAGATAGAAGGTCTTAGTATTGCAGAGATTAAAGTCATAAAAAATAAGACTGAAATCATCTACAACATAACTTAAGCACTTTGGAGAATTTGTGAAGCTTTTATAATTTTATCGTCAATTAAAGCTTGAATTAGTTTCTGTTTTGCTGCAATATTTGCAACAGTGACTGAGACTAAACCACTATGACCTGAAAGTGTCATATTTATTCTATTTCTAGAGAGATAATCTAAAACATTTTCAACTCTATACCCCATTTGGCACTCTCTTGCTACCACAGCTCGTCCATCTTTAATGATTATTCCATTTATTATACTAATTGTTGTCATAATGAACTCCTTTTATTCTCCTACTATATAGGTATAAAATGTAAAAATAGTGTAGAATACGATTATGAAAATAAGGAAATAAAAATGGCAGAAGATTCACAAGAGTATAAAGATAAAAAAGCATTTTTTGAAAAAATAATCACACTATACGGACGAAATGTTGTTGTTGAAGCACTCCAAGACTCTAGCATAGAAGTTCATAAGCTTCATATGTCCTCATCAAATAAAACAGATGGAGCTATAAAAACTATACTTTCACTTGCTAAAAGTAGAAAAATAGAAGTAACTTACCATGAGAAAAACTCACTCTCTCGCATAAGTAAAAATGCTAAACAAGACCAAGGTGTTGCTATTGACATCATCGCACAGACATATCTAAATGCAAAAGAGCTTCAAACAAAAGAGTCTTTTAAACTTATAGCTCTTGATGGTATTCAAAACCCTCAGAATCTTGGAATGATTATACGTTCATGTGCTGCTGGAGACATTGATGGCATAATTTTGCCTAAAAAAAGTTCTGCAAAAATCTCCCCACTTGTCATCAAAGCAAGTGCAGGAACACTTTTTAAACTTCCTATCTACTTCTGTAATGCACTAGAAGATATACTTCCATCATTAAAAGATACAAAAATATATGCACTCTCTTCTCATGCTCAAAAAGAGATATATGAGATAAAAAAGAGTAAAAAAAGTATATTTATTTTAGGAAATGAGAGTGATGGTGTTTCAAAAGAAGTCGAACAACTTTGTAATGACTCCATAGCTATTCCTATGAAACGAGGAGTGGAATCCCTCAATGTTGCTGTAACAGCTTCACTTATTGCTTTTATTCGCTAGCTTCTTTAGTTGTAATAAATAGTGCTTTAAACTCTTTGGTGAAATTTATAGAAAACATCAAAGAGCCATCAATTTCATAATGATTTATAAACTGTATATATTTACTAGCTGATGAGAGGTTCTTTGTACTACCAAAGAACTCTTTTTCTTCTAAATCATGTGTTTTATCTATTCTATCGACAACAATCCCTATATCTTTTCCATCAATACTTACTAGTACTATTTGCTCAAATGCAGATGTCAATTTTTCTATATTGTTAGAAATAGTATGCAATCCTGATATAGTCTTATCAGCCAGTGCTTTTATTGTTTCTACTTGGACTTGACAATCTTCATCTTTTTCTTGAAGAAATTTAGCACCATTTTTGTGTAAAGCATCATGATGATCAACTATCTCTTGTGCAAGTAGATCAACAAAACCATTAGTATTACAATGTAAACAAGCTTTTGTTTTATCTATCCACTTTCCTAGCTCACACTTGTGTGGATCAAGTGCTTTAGTAAAAGTTTCTCCTGTTTTAAGAGAATGTTCAAACTCTTCTACCCACACTTTATGTTGGTTTTCAACCTTAGATATGAAAGAGACTTGTTCCTCTTTAAAAGAGATAAAATCCAATAGTTTACGAATAGAAACTATTGGTATTATATTCTCTTTATGATTGATAACACCATCAATTTTATCATTTTGATAACTAGTGTTTTGTGGTTTCACAAAGTGTAAAAGTTCTGTTACTATATCTGTATCAAGCAAATAACTCTGTTTATTTACTTCTATCTGTAAAAATTTCATTCTGCTTCCCCTTTTACCTATGAAGTCATTATATTATATGGTCTTTTTATCTCTTTAATCACTTCAACTACAGACATATGTCTGGATTTTCTTAAAAATTCTTTACCATCTAAATAAATCAAGACGGTAGGAATAGCATGAACCCCAAAGTGTGGTGCAATGTCTTCTTCAACAGAAATATCGACACTCTCAACTACAAACTCACTAAAATTTGCATCAAGTGCTTCCATAAGCTTTGGCTTAAGTGAATGACAGACATTACAAGTTGGTGCTGAGAAGTAGACCATCACTGCAATATTTTCTTTTATTATTTTTTCTATATTTGCTATTGTATTCATAAAAATTATTATACTGTATAATTACATATGAGTTCAATTATTTTTAGTATTTTAAGTATCTATGTTTTTATTGTTATGGGTTATCTTGCAAAAATGAGTTTTAAAGAGCAAATTGATGACAAAACTATCACACTTATAAATGTCTATTTTTTACAGGTTTTTTTAACTTTTTGGGGTCTTTTAATTCGACCCATTGATATTTCACTCATTTTTGCTCCAACTATTTATCTCATTATTGTTCTTGTTTTAGTAATTGTTTCTGCATTAATGGCGAAACTGCTTTTTGATAATAAAAAAGAGTACTCAATTGCTACAGTTGCTGCCATTATTGGAAATACTGGTAACTTAGGTATTCCTATAAATATTGCAATCTTTGGCGAAGAGTCTATTCCCTACACTACTATTGTAAATCTTGTTAATGTTTTTATTGTTTACACTATTGGCGTTTACTACTATTCTCGTGGCACATATGATGCTAAAACTTCTCTACTTAACATCATCAAACTTCCTATACTATGGGCTGCAATAGTTGCCATACTCTTAAGTCTGTACCGCATTCCTATTCATGATTCCATTATGAATATGCTAATGATGGGAGCATATGCATCTATGAGCATGCAACTCTTTTTATTTGGTATATATCTCTATGGAACCCAAATAAAAGAAGTGAGTAAAGAACTTGTTGCTTGGGTACTTACTTTCAAATTTATACTGTTACCTTTTATCGCTTATCTTGTATTAGTAAATATTAATCTTGAACCTATGGTGAAGGGAATTATTTTTATAGAGCTACTTATGCCTCTTGCAGTAGCAAATGTTAATCTTGCTTCTTTATATGAATGCAAACCCAAAGTTGTAACTGCTCTAGTGTTTATCTCTTCATTTTTATTTTTGGGAATTATCTTTTTAGGAGTTAAAGTGTTACAATATTTATAAACATTATTTACTTATTTTAATGTAAAATGTGTTAAAATGTTTTTATGCAAAAATTACTTGATCTTCTTTCATTAAACATGGACTTTACAAATAACATCTCTTATAGAAGAGTTCTTCTAATAACTGGTATGTCTCTTGTTACAGCTTTTACTTTTATACTTTTTACTTTTATAAACACATTTATAGTGCAAAATTTTCTAATTGCCATTCTTGATTTTATTGCAACAACTATTTCTATATTTGTCATTATCTATCTATACAAAACACATAATATTCAACTTGCTGCAAAAATAGCAACAACAAACTTAATGTTTTTCTTTTTCTTTCTTGTCTTTGTAAATGGAAACTCCCATTTTTCACTCATCTGGACAATATTTCTTCCTATTTTTGCAATTTTAGCAAATGGAAAAAATATTGGTATCTACTTTTCACTTGCATTTTATACTCCAATACTTCTATTTGCTTATTATAATATTGGTATCTGGGAAAATGGTATGTGGACACTTGTTGACTGGCTTCGATTTTCCTCATCTGCAGCTATTTTAACTTTTGCAATGTATATGAATGAAAAATCCCTTGAAGCTTCAGATATAAAACTAGAAGAAATTCGTCTCAAAGAGCAGCAGCATATACAGGAGTTACATGAAAAATCTATTACAGATGAGTTAACCGGACTTTACAATAGAAGATACTTTTATGATATGGTTCCAAAACTCTCAACTCTTGCTAAACGCCAAGAGCTCTATATAACTTTTTTTATCCTAGATATTGACTACTTTAAAAACTATAATGATTACTATGGACATGTACTTGGTGACAAAACACTCAGGTTAGTTGCTGATGCTATAAAAGAGTATATTCATCGTGGTGATGACTTTGTCTTTAGGTTGGGAGGAGAAGAGTTTGCTGGTATTGTTCTTTCTAAAAATAAAGAAAGTACACATGAGTGGATACAAGGACTCTGTAAAGTTGTTGAAGATCTTCAACTTGAGCATATTGAGTCAGA
>Ga0256826_1002138_pt1 | contig 12158 bp, 8 predicted proteins | sample CV79metaG_FD_185975 | JGI IMG/M metagenome (GOLD analysis project Ga0256826, IMG submission 185975) | Hydrothermal vent microbial communities from East Pacific Rise, Pacific Ocean - CV79 | ecosystem: Environmental > Aquatic > Marine > Hydrothermal vents | place: Pacific Ocean: East Pacific Rise... | reverse complement strand
AGTGAGATTTTATTTTCCTCTTTATCTTTGGAGTTCAATGGAATCATAAATGCCAAGGCAACCCCTGCCAATGTGGCATGTACACCCGATTTTAAAACACTTACCCAAAGAATAACTCCAACTAAAATATAGGCTGTTTTACGAATAACGCCCATACGGTTCATGATAAAGAGTAAAATGAGTGATGCAGAAGCGACCATGATTGAAACTGTTGATAGCTCTGAGGTGTAGAAGAGTGCAATAATAACAATTGCACCCAAATCATCAATAATCGCCAATGCCATTAAAAATATTTTGAGTGAAAGTGGAACACGCTTTCCTAGTAACGATAAAATACCCAAAGCAAAGGCAATATCGGTAGCTGTTGGAATTGCCCACCCTTTCATGGCAAAGGATTCGCCTTGATTAAAGGCAATAAAGACCAACGCAGGAACAACCATGCCTCCAATTGCTGCGATACCAGGTAGGGCTATCTGTTGCATAGAAGAGAGGTGTCCTTCCATAATTTCACGTTTAACCTCTAATCCAATAAGCAGAAAGAATATTGCCATCAATCCATCATTCACCCAAAGTAGCAGGGGCTTGGCTATCTCTAACGCTCCAAAACGGATTTCGACAGGGGTGTGTAGAAATCCCATATAGAGGGAAGATAATCCACTGTTTTGTAAAAGAAGTGCTACAATGGTTACTACAATGAGTAGGACTCCTGCTGAGGATTCATTTTTTATAAAACTCTCTATTATTTTCATTTTTACTCTCTTTATAATTTATTATTTATTTGATTAAAGTATTGATATTTTTGTTAATCTACTATAGAGTTTGTTTACTGTAATCTAGGTTAATATAAGCAACGCTTAGAGTTGAATTTTTGCTTTTCTTAAATAAGATTAGATTAATCCAAAAAATTCAATTTTTAATCGTTATAATTTAATTATTAAAATAATATAAGGTATATAAAAAATGAAACAGATAACCATAGGTATTACAGGACATAGAGATATAGTTCAAACATTTAAACTACAACAAGATATTAGAGAACTCTTTAGTAAGCTTGATAAAAAGGGTTATGAGGTTAAGCTTCTCTCTCCATTGGCTGATGGGGCAGATAGATTGGTGGCTGATATATATTTAGAACTCTTTAAAGAGAGAGCTAACCTCATCGTTCCTATGCCATTTAATCAAGAGAGATATATGGAAGATTTTGATAATGAATCAAAAGAGGTATTTTTAGACTATTTAAAGGTTGCTAAAAGTGTGATAGAGGTAGAGAATACAAAAGGGTGTAACTATAAGAGTGTGGGTGTTTATGTGGCTGATAAGTGTGATATTTTGTTGGCTCTTTGGGATGGCACTTTTAATGCTAAATCTGGAGGAACAGGAGATATTGTGGCTTATGCTAGAGAGCAGGGGAAAGATGTTGTTCATCTATTATGTGAAAGAGAGGGGTAGGGTGTGATTGCTATCACACCGTTATTAAAACAGGTAAAAAGTGGTGCGATTGCAATCGCCCCCTACCGTATTATAGATTAAGTTATTTAACTAAAAAGAGGTGTAATCTCAGGGTAGCCTGTTAACTCTTCAGGATTTTCAATTCCGTGCATTTTATAGATGGTAGAAGCGATACTTAGTGGCTCAAATGTATATGAACCTGCTTTTGGTCGGTGGTAGATTCTATTTACTTTTCCTGTGTGGTGAACTACTGTTTCACCTACCACACCTTTATGGTTAAGGTATGATTTTCCACCCAATACATAAAGATTTTGTAGGTTACCATGGTCCCAACCATTTGCTTGATTTAGATTTACACCACGTCCAAACTCTCCAAAGACCATAATGCTGACATCATTAATTTTATTTTCTGCTTTTAGATGCTCTATTGCTGATTGAAGTGTCATAAAGACGGTTTTTGCACGTGCTATATAGTTTGTTGAGTTACTATGGTCATCCCAACCACCCAATCCACTACTTCCTGAAAGGGTAATAACTTTTGTATCGCTGTTGTGTTTGAGTATCTTAATTGCACTCTCTACCGATTTTGCAAAATTACTATTGGGAGGGTAAGGGTTGGATAGATTTGGTGTTGGCTGTTTGGTAATATTCTCAATAATCTCAACAAGCTTCTCTCGTTGTTCAAAGGCATTCTTGATTTTTCCTTCACTATTTATCTTTTGTGCCATTGCTGTCATCATTGCATCAAACTCTGGATCAAAACCACCTTTATCATCACTTTGTGAGTAGTGTTTGGTTCTTGATTTCTCTTCATCTGTATAGAATAGCCAGTTTCTCTTGTTTCTTTTGTAGGGATTGTTAAGGTTTGCATCCATTGCTATTGGTTTAAGATACGGACTAACAGGGGTTGAGCCTGTGGCATAAAAATCTGATTCACCCTCTAGTGTTACAAAGGGCATAATGGTATTGCTATCTACCACACTGTTTGACTCTAATATTTGGGCTAAGTTACTTAATACTCCAGCATTATTATCATCAAATGACCCTTTTTGATTTTGTGCTGTACAGACTCCATGTGCTTTGTTGTTTACCTGATCTCTAACAGCTGAGTAACAGGTTCTAAAGAGTGTCATGTCTCCATTTGCCATCATCTCTTCCATCTCTGTTCCACCTGCTTCTGCCCAACAGTTGTTGTCTGTTTTGGTCATGCCATAGTTCCCTTTAAAGTATTCAGGATACTTCTTAAATGAGGCTTCGTTAATCTCTTCAATATTCGAGAGATTTCCTTTTAATTGACTTGCCCCTCCATAGAGATAGATAATAATGGTTTGCACACTGTTTGCTGGTTTAGAGAATTGAATTTTGCTAAGGTCTAGCTCTTTTGAGTAACTCCATGTTGGTAATAGGATAGCTCCCCCTAAAGCTAGGGAGAGTTTCATAAATGCTCTTCTTTTCATCTTATTTTACCTCTTTATATTTATAGGTTTCTTCTAATCTTGAGATATACTCTAGGACAACATGTGCAATATAGTTTTTGTTTCTCTCTTGTCTTTGTTCCTGTTTATCTGTATCTTCATATTGCACAAATAAATCAAATTGCCAAGGTGTTTTACCATTGGGAATCATCAGCCCATGAAATAAGTTTATCTCTTGTTGGGTTGCCTCTCGTGCTACTGTACTTTTAAAGATGAGGTTAATAAGTGAGTCCAGTGATTCAACAGGGTTTTCTTTGTTGTAATTGAACTTATCAAAGCCAATAAAGTCTGGATGCCACCCTTGTCTGCTCCATGATGTATAATTATCTTGGTATTTTAGATTTGACTCTCTGGTTAAGATGGTCTCTCTGATATACTTATGATAAGTAGCAAATGATAATGTATCTAGTGGTACAGGGTTTAGTTTTCCCAACTTGTATTTCATTGTTGCTTGGTGCATCTCTTCGAGTTTGTTTCTAAAGTAGTACGCTGTTTGGTAGAAGTGTTGGTAGTTAAGCTTCTTAGTTAAAGAGAAGAACGTCTCTTCAGCTTTTTTAGCACGACTCTCTCTTAAGAGATACTCTTCTGAAAAGATTATCTGTTTTAAAATATCCTCCCAACGCTCAGGATGACTAGAGACAATGGTATTGGCAATATCTACTTTGAGTGCTTCACTACGATCAAAAAAGAAATTATCTACCAATCTTTTGGTTGCTCCATAGATAAAGGCATCAGATTTAACCAACTCTCTGTAGAAATCAATACCTGTATAGATGGTTGTTCCAAATAGCTCTATAGGCTCTATATTTTGGTTTAACTCAACTACTAAAGTGTTGCTCTCTGGGTCTAATCTCCAGTTCTGTAACGCTTTTGCAGACAATGGAACATGAGAGTCATCTCCATCTAATGTGAATATCTCTAGCATCTCTCTACCGTTATCTTCTGGGCTTCTAAAACGTCTCCAGTTATCTTCACTCATCATATGTTGATAGGTTATAAAACGCATACCCTCATCTGCCTCAACCGATTTTACAAGGTTATTGTAGACTCGTGCGACATTAGGAACTTCTGATGTATCAAGTTCGTATGCAGGAGAGAACATAATGGTTTGGGTTAAGATATAAGCTGTCCAGTTATCAAAAAGATAGCTATCAAGATACTTCATGCTATAGAAACGGTTAAGAATCTTGACCATTGGCTCTTTTGAACTGCTTTGATAAAACTTATTTTCATCTAAAATATCCTCTTCTAAGGCTACTCTATCGGTTTGTTCCTCTTTTAATCCCTCTTTTATCTCATCTATAAAGTTTCCTGCTTCTATCTTTTTGGTTAGTTCATTGGCAGGGTAGGCAAAGAATAGGGTGCTTAAGAGTTTATCGGCAACAATTAGTTGATTTTCAGGAGAAAGTGCATTAAAATCACTGTTACTTAACTGTTTTAACTGATAACCACTGGTTGCTAAAGGTTCTTGATAGAAGGTTAATCCTTGATACTCTAGACCATATTTTGTATCATTTTTTGCTTTTACAGTTACTTTTCGAATACTCTTTTCACTGTTTCCAAATCGGTCAGTTGCTTGATAGGTCAAGATATATGAACCCTCTGTTGTGGTATCGACACTACCTGAGATAACCAGCTCAACACTGTTATCAACATTATCAGTTACAATCGCTCCCTCTTCAATATAGCTAGAGCCTTTTTTAATGCTCATTGGGTTTCCACCCAGCAGTTCTATGGTTGGTGGGGTTGTATCCTCTTCTACAACGGTTACGGTTCTTGTTAAAGTACTAATATTTGATGCCAAATCGGTTGCTGTATAGGTAACAGTATATTCTCCTGCTGTAGAGGTGTCAACATTACTATCGATTGTAACATTAATATTACTGTCTCTATCATCGGTTACTACAACACCAGCTTCGTTATAACTCTCTCCCACTACTAAACGTGTAGGATTGTCTCCTTTTAGGGTAATGGTTGGTGCTATGTTATTGGCTAACAGTGGAGAGAAGTGCATCATCTCTACATCATCAATTCGTCCACTCCCTTTAATAAAGAATCCATTGACAGAAATAATCTCATTGTCACTCTCATATTTTGCTAAGTCTGCCTCTAAATCTCTTGTAAATGTTTGCCATGTACCATTTTTAGCTGTCTCTCCGAGTGCAAAATAGATATTGCTACTGCTTCCTTTCCCTTTTTCTATGTTTTTAGGTTCATAGACAAGATAACGATTCCCTTTTTGTGTATCGAGTCGAATCGTAATCACAAAGTTTTCAGCAAAGTTCATGCTCCATTGTAAAATTTTATTTTCACGGTTATACCATGCTCTTGAACCTGACCAGTAGCCCAAAACATAACCATTCTTTGTTCCCTCTCCATTAAACTCAATAACACTGCTCTCTCGGCTCTCATCATAGACGCTCGATATGGTTGCACCTGATGGTTTTTTGTCATAGATTTTCCATTTTGAGGTATCTTCACCATTGGAGTAGCTATTTTTTTCTCGTTTTAACATCTGAATATCGTCAATTTGACCACTTCCTCTAATAGCAAAGCCATTGACTTGAATTAGTCTGTTATCACTCTCATATTTCTGAATATCAGAGGCTAAATCTCTAACAAATGTCTGCCACGTACCATTTTTAGCAAACTCTCCAAGGGACAATCGAATACGTTTCCCATCCAATCCAATATCTTCATTGGTTGGGGTATAGGTTAAGATACGCTCTCCATTATTGGTTTCGGTACTAATTTCAATTGTAAACTCTTGGGCATATCTCATGCTCCATTTTAGTGTCTGATAGACTCTATTTTCCCATGAACTCTCTTTATTTCTCTCTCCAAGGGCATAACGGTTCTTTTTACCCTCTCCTGTTAGTTCAATAACTCGACTCTCTCTCTCATTATCGTAAACATTTGTAATGGTTGCACCAGCAGGGTCGTTGTCATTAATCACCCATCCATCGATATTTCCATTTTGAGCATCTTCATAAATCTCTTTAGAGCTTTTTTTCAATTTAATATCATCAACTCTACCACTTCCATAGATTAAAAATCCATTTATTGATATAAGCTCATTATCACTTTCGTAAGTTTTTAAATCAACGGCAATATCTCGTGAAAAATTGTGCCAATCTCCATCAATACTCTCTGCTCCTAATCCAATATAGATACGACTTCCTGACAGACCTCTATCTTCATCTTCATTACTATAACGAATATATCGACCACCTTTTTTGGTATCAATACGAATATAGAGTTTAAATGGTTCTGAATATTTCATGCTCCACTTTAAAAGTGTGTCTTCATGGTTGTTCCATGCTTTTGAACCACCCCAAGAGCCTAGCATATAAGCATTTTTTAAGCCATCCCCTTTAAATTCAATTACTTGACTATCTTTCTCGTTGTCATAAACATTTGTAATGGTTGCACCAGATGGATCTTTATCTATAATTTTCCATCCCTCGGTATCTCCATTTTGGGCATCTTCATAGACTACATAGAGTGGGTCAGCAGGTTGTAGTTTACTCAAAATAACCCCCTCCCTATAGTCGCTAGATGTGGTGCTATTTGTGGTTGTTCCTTTAGTTGGTACTTCTTCACTACTTGTAGTCTCTCCACTACAGGCAGTGAAAATGGTTATAACTGTAGCAACAAAGAACCACTTTATAACATTTAACATGTTCATTTTTTCTCTCCTCTCTCTTTTAAGTTATGATTAACTCTTATATAAAAAACTAATTTCTTATATAGAGATTTTAATGAATTTTAATATAAAAATATGTCTTTTTTATGTCTTTTTGTTGTTTTTATTAAGAAATGATAAAAATTAAACATTAATAAAAGTTGTAATGTTTATAATTAATATTTTATAGTTTTTTATATTTTAAATTATGAACTATTTCCAATTATTCTCTTTTTTAATAGCTGGTTCCAAAGAAAGAATGGTGGTAACTTATCTAGAGGCTTAATTCTTAAACGTTCCAAGTTTAGATGTATTAAAGTGAGCCTTAGATACACTATCAAAAAAATCAACCAGACAAAGAGGTATAATGAAAATAGTAGAAGGTAACTTAAGCGTAGACAGAAGTAAAAAAGTAGCAATTATAAATGCAAGATTTAACCATTTTATTACAGATAGATTGGTTGAGGGTGCAAAAGATGTATACGCACGACATGGTGGAGATGCTGAAGATTTGGATTTAATTTTAGTTCCAGGTGCATTTGAGATTCCTTTTGCATTAGACAGAGCATTGGCATCTGGTAAATATGATGCTGTATGTTGTTTGGGTGCTGTTATTCGTGGTGCGACTCCACATTTTGATTATGTTTCAGCAGAAGCAACCAAAGGTGTGGCAAGTGCAACAATGAAGCATGGAAAACCAGTTACTTATGGTGTTTTAACTGTTAATAGTATTGAACAGGCTATAGAGAGAGCAGGTACAAAAGCAGGAAATAAAGGTGGTGAGGCTATGGTAGGTCTTATTGAGATGATGAATCTTTACACAGAGTTAGACAAATAAAAATCTTTTTGACTTGTAGGGTTGGTAAAGCGACCCTATGCGAAAATATATATCAAAGTTAACTAAGTAAATTTTAATATATATTTTAAAAAAAAGGTAATAATATATGGCAACACGACATCAAGCAAGAACAGCAGTAGTAGGTTTACTTTATGCTTATGACTTAGGAAACGAGAATATCTCAAAATTTTCAGATATGATATTAGAAGAAGATAAGATAAGAAACAAACAACGAGAGTTCTCCAACAGACTATTTAAAGGTACAATTGATAATCTTTTAACTATTGATTCAGAGATTCAAAAGCACCTTAAGGGGTGGAACTATAGCTCTATTGGAAAAGTAGAAAAAGCAATTATGCGTTTGGCTACTTTTGAGATTATGGTAGATGGTACAGATAAAAGAATTATTATTAATGAGGCGATAGAGTTGGCTAAAGCGTTGGCAGATGATAAGTCTCCTCGTTTTATTAATGCTGTATTGGATGCTATTGGTAAAGAACCAGCAAATATTGAAAAACCTGAAGAGGTTGAAGTTCCAAAAGAGAAACCTGAATAGATTTGTGGTCGGTAAACCGACTCTACGCGATAAAAATTTACAAATTAAGGAGAAGATAGAATGAAAATATTATTACATCTTCTCACTCTTCTTACCCTATTAAACTCCCATTTATTATCAAAAGAGATAACCCCAGCTTTTACACTACAATCTCGTGGTTTGGTTAGTGACTTTGTTTTAGATGGTTCTAAACTCTATGTAGCAAATGATGAAGGCTCGGTCGAAATTTTTGATTTTCTTAATCGAAAAAAGGTAGATGAGATTTTTTTACCTCCGATTAATTCACTTATAGATGGGCTTGTTCCTGCCAAGATACTCTCTGTAGATAGAAATAATAACCGAACATTGATTGTAAGTTCAGCCCAAGATGGCTATAGAGATGTTTGGTTACATGATGGTGTTAAATTAAAACAGCTTATTTCAACCAAACGTAAAATAGCAGTTAAAGAGGCTCGTTTTTTAGATGATAAAAATTTTATTTTTGGAACGCTTGGTTATGATATGCTATCTTATACCATGAATGACAGCCATATGGTTTTTAATGAACATATCGAAGATAGTAGTTTTTCTGATATGGTTATGAGTGAAGATAGAACCACCATGGTTACAGCCAGTGAGAGTGGTCAAGTGATGCTGTTAGATAGTAAAAGTGGTAAACTATTAAAAGCCTTTAAACCTCAAAACCTAGACAATATCTATAAATTGGCTTATAAGAGTGGAACGATTATTACAGCAGGTCAAGACCGAAGGGTAGGAGTCTATCCAAAAGATGGAAAACCCTATTATCTTAGAAGTAGTTTTTTGGTCTATGCTGTTGGTCTAAGTCCCAGTGGTAAAATTGGTGTCTATTCTAGTAATGAAAATAGTGATTTACAGCTCTTTGATGTAGCAACAGGTGAGAAGGGTCATATTTTAAAAGGACAAAAGAGCATCCCTTCAACTATCAAATTTTTTGATGAAGATGGATTTTTTTCGGCAGGATATGGGAATACGATTTACTATTGGTATCTGAAAAAATATTAGCTTTAAGCTATAAATCTTTACATATCTCAATCAAAACTAAAACTTTAAAAATAGCATAGTATAATCGCACAGATTAATTTTAGTAGAGCTTTTAACTCTATAAAGGATAAAAATGGGTGCGTTAAATAATACAAGAATGACGGTAGATGAAGCTGTAGAGTTAATTGAAAATGCAGACTTAAAAACGCTTGGGCGTATGGCAAGTGAGATGAAAAAGAAGATGCACCCCAAAGGGGTTACAACCTTTGTGGTGGATAGAAATATAAATTATACCAATATCTGTTGGGTTGATTGTAAGTTTTGTGCCTTTTATACTCATGAAAAAAAGGAAGATGCTTATATCTTGACTTTTGAGGAGATAGACCAAAAGATAGATGAACTTATTGCTATTGGTGGAACGCAGATTCTTTTTCAAGGTGGAGTTCATCCTAAATTAGAATTAGAGTGGTATGAAGATTTGGTGGAGCATATTCATAATAAGTATCCAACCATTACGATTCATGGCTTTTCAGCTATAGAGATTGATTATATTGCTAAACGTTCGCAGTTGAGCGTAGCAGAGGTTTTGGCACGACTTAAAGCCAAAGGGTTAAGCTCTATTCCAGGGGCAGGTGCAGAGGTACTTTCAGACAGGGTTCGTGATATTATTGCTCCTAAAAAATTGGGAACAGATAAGTGGCTAGAGGTGCATAGAGAGGCACATAAACTAGGAATTAAATCTACAGCAACGATGATGTATGGAACAGTAGAGACCACCCGTGAGATTGTGGAGCATTTTGAGCATGTTCGTAAGCTTCAGGATGAGACGGGTGGATTTAGAGCATTTATTATGTGGTCTTATCAGAGCGACCACACACAATTGAAACGAGAACTTCCAACCATTACCAAAACTACTCCCAATCAATACCTGCGTTACTTGGCAGTTGCTCGGTTATTTTTAGATAATGTTCCCAGCATTCAAAGCTCTTGGGTTACCCAAGGTAGCTATATTGGTCAAATGGCATTGAAATTTGGAGCAAATGATTTAGGTTCTACTATGATGGAAGAGAATGTTGTATCTTCTGCAGGTGCAAGAAATACAATGAATCAAACAGAGATGATAGAGTTAATTCGTGATATAGGTGAAAACCCTGCAAAACGAAATACAGCCTATAATATTTTAGAGAGGTTTTAAAATTTGAAAAAAATAGTTATATTAATACTAATGATACAAGGAATATTAATGAGTGCTAACCTTAGCCATATAGATATAAACAATACTAAAGTACCTTTTATTTTTGAAGAGGATAAAAATTTACCAATTGTTTCAATGCAGTTGATTTTTAAAAATTCAGGTTCATTAAGTGGACAAAAAGATGGATTGGTTAAATTAACAGCCAAACTCTTAAATGAAGGTACAAAAAAAGATGGCTCTACAGGTTTTGCTACTAAGTTAGAAAATAGAGCAATCTCTTTGGGAGTACATGCAGGAAAAGAGACTTTTGTGGTTGATTTAGGTTCATTAAAGAGTGAATTTAAGTATGGAATTACGCTACTAAAAGAGCTTTTAATCAATCCAAATTATAGTGAGGAGACACTAAAAAAGATAAAAATACAGACCATCGGTTCTTTAAAGCAGAAAGAGAGTGATTTTGATTATATCTCTTCGTTAAAGATGAAAGGGATGCTCTTTCCTAATACTCCTTTGGCAAAAGCTTCTCTTGGAACAGTAGAGAGTGTAAACTCTATTGTTTTAGAGGATATTAAAAAGCATATTTCAGAGCATATTGGCTTAGAGAATGCAATTATTGTTATGGGTGGAGATATGAATCAGACTGAGGCTAAGGCTTTGGCAAAAGAGATTTTAGCTTTACTTCCTCATGTTTCAACCCATGAAATCCCAACCATGAAAGCTGTGGCACAGAAAAAAGTTCAAGAGAGCATAGAGAAGAGTGAACAGGCATATGTCTATTTTGGAGCTCCTTTTGATGTGGCATATGATTCTAATGAACGATACCTTACACAGGTAGCTTCGTTTATTTTGGGAAGTTCTGGTTTTGGTTCTCGTTTAATGGAGGAGATTCGTGTAAAGAGAGGGTTGGTCTATTCTGTTTATAGTCGTTTTAATATTAATAAAACACACACTTATTTTTCAGGTTATCTACAGACCAAAATTGAAAGTGGTAATGAGGCAGTCAAGTCGGTTCAAGATGTGGTAGAACTCTTTTTAGAAAAAGGAGTAACTCAAGAGGAGTTAACCTCTGCACAGCAGTTTCTTTTGGGGTCTGAGCCTCTTAGAAATGAGACGCTCTCCCAACGGTTAAATCGTGCTTTTCAAGAGTATTATACCAACCGTCCATTGGGGGCATCGGTTGAGAATTTAAAAAAGATAGAGGCTATGACATTAAAAGAGCTTAATAGTTTTATATTTAACCATAAAGAGATAGCAAATATCTCATTCTCTGTAGTTACAGGAGAGAAGAAGTAGGGCTTAACCCTACTTTAAACTCAATTATAAACCTTACCCCTTCTCCACTATTACGAACCATTTAAAATTTCTGCTTTTCCAAAGTAGTGACCTTGTGAGTAATCAACTCCTAAATTACAGAGAATATTAAAAATATTCTCATTCTCTACATACTCTGCAATGGTTTTTATATTCTGTTTTTGTGAAAAGTTAACAATGGTTTCAACCATATGTTGAGAGAAACTACTCTTTTCTATATCTTTTATAAGTGATCCATCAATTTTAATAAAATTTGGTTCATAAGTAAGTACTCTTGAGAAGTTTGAGAGTCCTGTACCAAAATCATCAATAGCAATTTTGACATTAAACTCTTTAACTTTTTTCATAAAGGCTTTAATCGTTTTTGTGTCATTAATTGTCTCATCTTCAATTAGTTCTATAACAATTCTATGGGTCTCTTCTTTATTCTCTTCTAATAGTCTAAAAAATTCATCGCGTGTCTCTTTTTTTTCAATATCTAAAGCAGAGAGATTAATCGATATATGCGTGTTGGTACTGTATAGAGCTTTAAATGAGTTCTGTAGTACAATAGAGGTGATTTTCTGATAATACTTACCCTCTTTGGCTGTATCTAAAAAGAAATAGGGAGAGATAATATTTTTATTTTCATCAATAAGCCGTACCAA